>ERZ1106969.33-NODE-33-length-156039-cov-7.654099_pt1 | contig 156039 bp, 132 predicted proteins | sample MGYA00403685_ERZ1106969 | MGnify/ENA primary metagenome ERZ1106969 (study PRJEB35170, sample SAMEA104062416) | human gut metagenome | biome: human gut; feature: human-associated habitat; material: faeces | place: Denmark | collected 2012-05-18 ...
AATTCCAGTCCATTCCCATCCGGAAGATTCACATCACAAATGGTAACATCCACATGATTATCACTTGCAATTCTTTTCGCTTTCTTCACTGATTCTGCTGAAAATACCTCATATCCGGATTTTTTCAGTGAAAATGTAATCCCACGATTTAAATTTTCATCATCTTCAACCACGAGTATACCGGGCATAGCATATGCACCTCTCTTTATTACCTATATTTCCTTCTCTCTTATAAAACGGTATTGCCCGTGCGTTCTTTTGGTATACGTTCAAGAGCAACTTATTCCTTTTATCCTTTGCATATTTCCTATGCATGTTTTCCGTTTCAAAACTCTTCGTCTTCATCGATTTCTTCATCCGGTTGAATCTCACAAACAAATTCAATATTTCTTTTGCCGAATACATCTGTCAGATAAGTAATCTCTTCTTCATTCATTGTAAAAAATGACCATTCATTCTCGCTGACAGTTATTTTCTCCTGTTCTGTTGTCGTCACCTCCAAGGTGATAACACTCAAACTCCCCTTCCCTGTTTCGAACAGTCTTATCATTTGTACCTTTGCCAGATCCAGCGCAGTCAACTTTCCACCATATACAGATACAAGAAAGCTCTTTGTCAAATATATTCTAAAATCATTAAACCAGAGAGCTTCCGGCTGATTACATTCTTCGTCAATCTGCTCTGCCAATGGATGTCTGTATTTTTTTATCGCACGCACCTGTATGAATACCATCGAAATTCCAATCAATATTAAGATGCCGCCGATATCCAGATTCACAAAATATCCTTCCTTGAGTATTTTTCCATAGGTAAGCTTCGTCATACGTATAGCAATAAATTTGTGATTGATATACGCACTTACGATTGTTTTTACATTCTCATCAATCACAACTTTCGTCATGCCTTCCACTCTTGCCGTACCGTTCTCTTCCACTCTCTGCTTCAAATCTACGAACTGTTCCGGTTGCATCTCTACAATATAGCTTTCCTCAGCGGTTGTTACAAGGTAATATCCTTCATATTTATTTTCCGCCAACTTCTCCGGTACCCGGATAATATCAATATATGCTGTCTGATTCGCAGGATTGGATTCTTCCTGTAATACCAGTTCAAATGGTCGGACATAATCCATCTTTCTCTTTGTCTGAATCATTCCAAATCCCACCAATAATATTCCTATCACTAAGAGGATCATTCCAATTGTCCGCCCTATTTGATTTAATTTGTATTCTTCTTTTATATGCTTATTCGTATATTTCATGTCATGTATCCTCCTACACTTGATTTTTCAGTCCGGCAAAACGGAATTATAAATACTTCATATATTGTCGCTCCTTCAAACTTCGATTGTTAAACTTAATTCATTTATTATACCTTATATCGGCAGCTTTGCATACCCATATCTTATGTCATATTTCTGCGATACAAAAGAACTAATTTATGAAAACGTGCGACAGTGTTGCGCGTTTTCATAAATCTAGCATATTAAATACAGCTATCATTCTTCACAAACTCCATATATAATACCCTCGCACCGGCTGCTTGATCAAGTTTCGCCGCTCCAGCTCATACAGCACACTGATTGTCGTCGATACACCAAGTCTTGCCTGTGCGATCACATCATCCACATGTACCGGATCTAAGCCTAGAAGGTCATATACGGTCCGTTCTGCGGCTGTCAGGTTATCCCGTGTTTCACTTTGTTTTTCGGTGCTACCGGATGCAGCACCGATAACATCATCCATATTCAGGCGTTCCTCTCCCCACAGATCAAGCAGGATATCCTTCGGTCTTGTCACGCACATCGCACCCATCTGAATCAGGTGGTTTGTACCCTCACTGAATGCATCTAATACTCTGCCCGGCAGAGCGTACACCTGTTTTCCCTGATCAAGTGCCAGATCTGCTGTAATCAGAGAACCGCTTTTCTTCTTGGCACAGGATACTAATACACCATCCGACAGTCCGCTTATGATCCGATTCCTGAGCGGGAACTGAAACGCAAGCGGCGGTACATCCAGACAATATTCGGACAGAATCAATCCCCGTTCTTCGATCTGCGTGAATAATTCGATATTCTCGCGCGGATATGTGACATTGATCCCGCAGCCAAGCACTGCGATCGTATAGCCACCTGCTTCCAGGCAGCCGCGATGTGCCTGGCCATCGATGCCCCTGGCCAGTCCACTCACAATCTGGATTCCAGCCTTCGCAAGCTCCCTTGCGAAGATACGTGTCGTTTCTTTACAGTATGTATCCGCATTGCGTGCACCCACAATCGCAACCGACTGATTATAATAATTGATGCTCTCCCGGATTTTGCCACGCGCAAATAAAATCTCCGGTTTATCGTAGATATTTGTAAGCTTCTCCGGGTATAACGGATGCCCCGGATATAAAATCCGGATGTTTCGTTCCTTTAATCGTCCGTATACTTCATCTAGATAATTTGTATTTTTGCGAAGTAAAAGCGTCTGATATTCCGCCGGTTCAAATTGCTTTGCCAGCTCCTTCTCAAGCTCCGGTACCGATTGCTCCATAGCCTGCTCGGCCGTACCGTACCGTAGAATCAGATAATATTTTACTTTTGATGATATCTCATGATTTCCATATAGCCAAAGCATTGCCATCTCACTTCCAGTTTCCATACAGAACCTCCTTTGCAAATACATCCTGATTGCGGTAAAATGCCGCTTCCTGCAGATGCGCATGTTCAATCTCTTCACTGCCAGCCAGATCGGCGATCGTGCGGGCAAGCTTTAATACCCGGTGAACACCGCGCACAGACAATTCCTGTTCTTCAAAAAGCTGAAGCACCAGCCTTTTTCCTTCCGCAGACAACTTGATATATTCCTCCAGATTCTTTCCATCAAGCTGTGAATTAAATAACAGTCCGGTTCCGGCAAACCGATCCTTCTGCATCTGTCTTGCCTGTTCCACTCGTGCCCGGATTGTCTTCGAAGCTTCTGTTTTCTGTTTGGAGAAAAGTGCCTCCTGCTTTACGCCTTTAACCTCCATCCGGATATCGATCCGGTCAAGCAATGGTCCGCTTACCTTACTTTGATAGCGGCGGATCTGCTGTTCCGTGCAGCTGCATCTTCGATAATCCGGGTAGTTTCCACACGGACATGGATTCATCGCCGCCACAAACATAAAATCCGCTGGGAATTCATACGATGCCTGTACTCTCGATATCCGGATTCTCCGGTCTTCTAACGGCTGGCGCAGCACCTCCAACACAGGTTTGGAAAACTCCGGAAGTTCATCTAAAAACAGCACACCGTAATGCGCAAAGCTCACCTCCCCCGGTGTCGGAACCCTGCCGCCACCGATCAGTGCATATTCCGAGATTGTGTGATGTGGTGCCCGGAACGGACGTCTGTGGATCAATCCCCCTTCCGGCGGTAACATCCCTCCGACGCTGTATATCTTTGTCACTTCCAGACTTTCTTCGAAGCTCATCTGCGGCAGGATCGTCGGCAGACGCTTCGCGAGCATGGATTTCCCTGCGCCGGCTGCACCGGTTAACAACACATTATGAAATCCAGCCGCAGCAATCTCCATCCCCCGCTTGATGCTTTCCTGTCCTACTACATCAGAAAAATCAATATCATACAGATATTCTGATGTATCCACAGCCGGTTTCCTGACATTCGTATTGTCATATTCTTTTATTCCCTGGATATACTCCATGGTCTCCTGCAGGCTTGAAACACCTATAACCGATATCCCTTGCACCAAAGCAGCCTCCTGCACATTTTCTTTTGGAACAATACAGCTTGTCATACCTTCTTCTCTGGCGCAGATAACCATCGGAAGAACGCCCGGAATCGCTTTTATCGATCCGTCCAGGCTCAGTTCTCCGAGCACCAACGTCTGTTCCATCGGTAATTCTGCTGTTACGCCAAGTGACAGAAGCACGGCTGTTGCAATCGCAAGGTCATATCCGGAACCATCTTTTCTCATATCTGCCGGGGATAAATTGATCGTGATGCGCTTCGGTGGCAAATGAAAGCCAGAATTCTTAAGCGCAGTCCGCACGCGTTCCGATGCCTCCCTAACAGACGATGACAGATATCCAACCATGGTAAATACAGGCAGACCATCATTCACATCTGCCTCCACATCGATCATCCGTCCATCCACACCGTGAACCGCACAGCTTTTTACTTTACTAAACATATTCGCTCCCTTCTTCTCCAAGGGCGCTGACCAAGTTTATAGTATAAAAGAAAAGAACATCTGTCAACGAACAAAGTCTGAAACTTTTGTGAACGTTGCAAATGTTCTTTTCTATGATAGGTACCACTATTTATCAATACTTATTTCTTTTTCTGTACACTGTATCCGAATTTGCCAACATAATCACCAAGCGTAAAATACTGTCCGTGGGAATATGCAATCAAATCTGTCTTATTCAGGTCAAACTTTCCTGTCTCATCCATATATTTCTCATCCGCAAGTACGGCTGTTACCTCAGCTAAGAACATATCATGGGAGCCAAGCTCAATTACCTGTGTGACCTTACACTCAATATTGACCGGGCTTTCTTCAATGACAGGTACCGACACTGTCTGTGCCTTGCCCTTCGTCATCTTCATCTCCGCGAATTTATCTACATCTCTGCCTGATTTCACACCACAATAATCCATCGCATAGCACAGATCCTTCGTCACTAAGTTGATGACGAACTCTCCGTTTTTCGTAAGTAATTCATGTGAATATCTTGACTTTCGTACAGAGATCGATACCATCGGTGGATCGGAATTGATGGTTCCCGTCCATGCGATCGTGATAATGTCATCGATTCCATTTCCATCACCGGTTGTCACCATAACCGCCGGTACCGGATACAACATATTTCCCGGTTTCCAAACCTGTTTTGCCATTTTCTGCCTCCTGTTTTTTTATCTATTCAGGTAAATCAAAATACAATCATTCCGTTATTCCAGCAGACTCCGGATCTCCTGCATCTTGTAGTCCATCGCCGTAATCGTATCCGCGCACTTTTTTAACTCCTTCGCAATAATCTCCGGATGCTTCAGATTGTCCTTCTTATACTTGAGCTTATGATCAAGACTCGCCCAGAAATCCATCGCGATTGTCCGAAACTGCACTTCGACTTTCATATATTTTTTCTCATTTGACAAGAAAATCGGAATCTCCACAATCAGATGCAGACTTCGGTATCCGTTTGGCTTTGGATTCCGTATGTAATCCTTCACACATACAACCCGGATATCGTCCTGTTTTGTCAAAAGCTCTGATACCGTATAGATATCCTCCGGGAACGAACAGATCACACGTACACCTGCGATATCCGTCAGGTTCTCCTCGATATTTTCTATCGAGATTTCCAGACCTTTTCGTTTCATCTTCTCCACGATGCTGAGTGGTTTTTTCAATCTGCACCGGATTGACTCAAACGGATTTCGATTATACTGTGATGCAAACTCAGTATTCAACACCTTCAGCTTTGTCTCAATCTCCATCAACGCACACTCATAGTGCATCATAGATTCTATAAATGGCTGCATCGTCTGCAGCACCTTTTCTGGGTTGTCGGAGTTCATCAGAAGCTCCATACTCATATCTGTACTCCCGTTCATGTTACACACCTCTATTCTTACGAATCGTTTTCATAAATAATTCCTTTAATTTCCGGTCATAATCTCTGCCGATCTTATTCAGTGCTTCATGGCTGACAAATCCACCTGCCATCGCAGCATGTCCACCACCGGAACCAATTCCATCCAACGCCTGATAGATTAGTTTTCCTGCATCCACATCTGCCCGCTCACTGCGCACAGAGAATTTAATGCCATCCGAATTGATAGAGTAGACAACGGCTACATCGACCACATCCAAGGACAAAATAAAATCCGATATGATCGCAACAAGGGAATTCGGGCACTCAAATGGAATGTAGGTGAATCCAACATAATCAAACACTTCGATATGCTCGATTGCCGCACCATACGCCTTCAGATCCTGAAATTCTATCGTGGAATTATACATACTGTTCAGTTTTTCCGTACTGATATAATCGAACAGATATGCCATCATATCCATATCAAACGCGGTTGTTCCACGCACAAAATCTGCCGTATCCATCTTGATTCCATAAGCAAGTGCGGTCGCAACATCCTCATCCATCGGCACACCGCTTGTCTGAAAATACGACGCAACAATGCTGGCACAGGCACCAACAATACGGATATCCTCGAACTTGTAATCCTCTGTCTTCACAAACACCGGATGATGATCGACACATGCCACCTCATTGCCCAGAAGATCTGTCGTATTTGCATTCGGTTTCTGACAATCGACATGCACGATATAGTCCTCCGCCTGCATGTCCGGGATGTCATCATACGAATAAATCTCGATGCCAAACGTATCCATCATCTTTCTTGTATTAAACCGGTCAATACTGCCGACATAACAGATGGTCGATGTAATTCCATAATATTCCAGATATCGCTTCAAGCCAAATGCACTCGATATCGCATCCGGGTCCGGGAAATTATGTGTCTGTAAATATACCTTATGTCCTCTCAGAAGTTCAATCAACGCCTTCTGTTTTTCTTCTGCCACTTGCGCCTCCTGTTAACAATCAAAGCACAGCAATACATACGCTAAGATAAGCATTGCCGTCACTAAAACAAACTCGCAAAACCCACTGACAAAATACGAAAGTATCATGCCAATCGCCATAAATAAAATCGAATATCCAAATAATGCCTTCAATGCCGCCTCTTCATCATATTTGTTCTACTACATACTATGAGACAAACGGAGTGAAAAGACGTAATTTCGTTCAAATCCTAGTTATTCTCACTTGCCTGATCAATCGCTTCTTTGATTTCTGGGCTGTCAATATCCACATCTGCTTTCTTACCCATGGCTGTTGCAATCTTATCGACAACCTCTGGAATCATGTCGATCACCTTGCTTACCGTGTCACCCTGCTTGACTGGAATCATCTTCGCATGTCCGTTCTGGATCACAAGTACCGCAGTTGGAGACATCTTACCGCCCATTCCGCCTCCAGCAGAGTTGGAACCGCCGTTTTTGCCAAATGCACCGGCAGCTACACCAAAATTCACATCCACCAATGGTAAAATAATTGTATCGCCTACCTTCGTTGGCTCGCCAACAACTGTCTTCGTTGTAAGCAGGGAATCCATCCCCTGAAATAAAGAACCAACTGTCTGATTAAAATCATTTGCCATCACTCATTACCTCCAATTTCTATATTATCTTACTGATTCATTACTTTCTTTGCAACTTTTAGTGTCCTCCAGATATTGATATTCAAGACAATCCGGAGCAGATATCCAAGCCGGATTCGGCCTTTCAGCTTCACATCCAGTTCCAACACCTTCTGTTCAAAATCCGGCTGCATTGACAGCCCTTTTTGATATACAAACGGCAGTAAGCTCAAATATCCGGTCACCTGCCCGGTCTTGTATGGCTCATCCATGCCGTAATGCACATAGCCCTTTACCTTGCGTGGCAAAATATGTTTCAATGTCCGCGGAATATATTTTTTCAGATATTCACGTGTCTTTACCGTACACGACAGATTCCAGAACTTCTGCAATCGCCGGAGCTTTTTCTTCGCAGTCGCTGTCTTTTTCTCGATCTTGTCAGTCACACGCTCTGCGACCTTTCCTGGTGTGTGATTTATCACAAATGTCCAGACTTTCTTAATCTTCTCCCACACCTTCCGGCACAATATCTTCAATCTGCCCGATTGCTTCTTTTCTTCTTCCGACAGATCGTCCGGTTCGTCCAGATCAAAGATTTCATGCTCTGGTGCTTCCTCTGTCTTTGTTTCTATATCATCCTCATTTATGTCTGTCTCTGGAAGTGGTATCGTCGGAATCTCTGTAATAGTCCCATCTGACTCATCCGTTTTCTCCGATTCACTTATTATCTTCTGTGAACTATTTTCTATACTATCCTTTCGCTTTACCGGCTTCTCACAGATTGCATCATCGTCCTCATCCACGTCGATATCATCCCACGCGTCGTCGAATCCCTCATCAGCGAGATGTTCCACCTCACGCTCTGCTTCTTCTGCCTTCTTCTTTCCAAGCCTAAACCATAACAGCCGTATCTCCTGTTTCAGTTTATCCTTCTCCCGGCTCTGGTCATACAACACCCGGACACTTAAGATCAGATACCGTACCTTTGCTTTTGCCTGTAATGTCTTCCCACCCTGATACGAGATATCTGCCTGATACCGGATCGGGCAAAATAAAATCAGCATCACAAGCAAGAGAAGCAATCCTATGATACCAAGGAGGATCCATCCGATTATTTTTAAAATAAGTAACAATACATGCAGCATTCCTTACCTTACTCCTACCTGTGGTTCTTTCACTTCAATCAAAAGAAAAAATCCTCTACCTTCCATTCTTCCCCGGTTTCATCATACATATCCTGTATGATCTGCAATACGAGCTGTTCTGCCACTTCTTTGCCTCTTGCAAAGCCGACAACCCGTATCCGGGAATCCAGCTTCCTATATGGTTTTTGTAACAACTGATTATATGGATAAATCTCCAGCAATCCATCCTGCAATAACGGCAACACGATCACATACAGATTCCGGACAGGCTTATGCCGCCTGATCCTTTTCCTGATCCGTGCCTGTTTTCGCTCTGTAAGATTGTATGTATAACATTTATCAGCAAAAATCACGATTACTCCTCTATCATCTCTGAAATCAGCTTATTACATGCCATAAGTTCGCTGTCATCCTTACAATTCTCAATTACATAATCAAAATAATCCCGGATCTCCTGTTGTGTATTCATGAAGATCGGCATTGCAGCAAGAAGCTTACACATCATACTACGGTAAACCGGTCTCTTCACACTCGAAAACAAATCGCCAAGTTCCTTTACAAGTGCTTCCTTCTTTGCTGTGATATACGCATGATCTGCGGTTTCTGTCTTTCTAGAAACCTTGTCAAGATCAATAAACAAGCTTGTAGAAAGCAGCTTGCTTACCTTATCCAGACGGTCAAATGTCTCTGTCAGTGCAAGGCTTTCAATCTGCTCGGCTTTTCCAACGCGAATCTCATCCAGCACTGCTTCCAATATCACGATAGATTCATACACGCGCTCCTGCACACCTTCGATTGTGAAAAACTCATCCATCACCTCATCCGGTAATTGATCGATCGTCTCTGCCTTTACACACGCCTTGATAATGCGAAGTGCTGCTGCATACCCCGGTACATCTTCTTCGTTCTTCTCATATGCTGCATCAATCGTAAGTAGGATCGTATACACATCATTTATGACTTCCTGTAACAGCATAAACGCTGACACTTCGTTGTTGATGATCGTCGCAGCCTGATTCAGACGCTTCGTCAAATCTTCAAACTCCGGCAGCGTGAGTGCCGCATAATCAGCCTCTGCAAGATCGGTATAAACATGATATAAAAATGGATACTCCGTCTCAAATCCCTTTGGCTTCTTCAAAAGCACTGCACTGCGCAGCATATCAACAAACTCATCCACAGAGGTTGTCTCGCCCTCCTCATAGATATTGAGTGTTGAATTGACAATATCATAAAACTTATTCTTCGTCATACGAACCGGAAGCTGCGCCATCAGAAGCTGTAATTTACTGTTTATAACAACCGTATCATTCTCTGCAAATACATAGGCAAACATCTTCTCAGAAAGCCCTTTTGCATCAACCGGTGCCACTTCATCACGCACGGCAGCCTCCACACGGTTTAACACATACTCATAAATCTCATATGCATCCGTGTAAGCGGTCAGAATATGCATCTTATATTCTACATTGCTACGAAGCTGTGCGATTGCTTCCATAGAATCTTCGTCCACTGCCTCGCGCTTAACCAGATGACGGTCTAACAAGCCTGTCAGAAGTGCAAAATATTTGCAGACATCCGTGTTCTTGTCATCCTGCTCATCACAGACTTCCTTCATCGTGTAATAATTCATGCTTCCTTTTACAGTCGCATAGCAGTTATACTGTCTTCCAAGCAGTTCTGCATATTCTGGAAGTTTCTTGTCTAAGTCTTTGTCTCTCTGTATATCTGTCACTAATTTCTTACATGTTGCTATCATTATATCAGTCTCCTATTTCACATGCTCATGCGTAAATAAATGTTCGTTACAATACTCATAATTTCCGTTACATTTTGAGCAGAACCGAAACTCCAGATCATCGCCATCCCGCTCCGTTCTTCCACAGATTGCACATTTGTGCTTCGTGATGTTCGATGGATATCCCATCTGCTGTGCCTTGTGACGCCGGTCTGCCTCTCCGTTTACCTGTCGAGAGAGATTCTCCACGCGACTATCATAATCCCGTTTTCTTCGTTTCGCTGCCGCCTTGCTGTTCGAGCTTCGCATACCGACACCCCGCCCCATAATCAGGTAGAATATAAAGAAATTCACCAGATACGCAATGATGGAACCACGGTTCAACGTACTTGTGGTTGGCCGCATAAATTCATATGCCATCAATCCCATATCTATAACTGCGACCCAGAAAGCACGGATTGGAATGAAAAACATAAACAACACACGTGCATCCGAATACATCAGTGCAAACGCTAAGAACAATCCATAATCAAAGTAATACATTGCCCATATTCCAACATCCATCATGCCAAGAATGGAACCATTTGCATAATAGTAAATACTGATGCCTAACATGATGACCGTATTCCAGAACCATGCACCAAATATATAAAGGTTAAACATAAATGTTCCCATGGCCTGTTCGATCTGTTGTCCAAACAAAATCAATATAAATATCATCAGTATTCCAACTAAATTCAGATCTCCCGGTGGTGAAAATACCCATGTGAATAGCCGCCAGAACTGGTGCTGTTCCATAATCGCATACGGGGAAAAAACAAGCTTGACGGCAAACGTCGGTACAAACGCCCATAATATATATGAGATTGCCATCACAACTGCGATCTTGATCGGGAGATTTCGAATTGCAAATTTACCAAATTTTTTCTCTAACTTCACAAAAAAACTCAAATTAAATTTTCCTCACTTTCACTTTGCATATCAATTCGATATTATACCCTATATACATAAAAAAAGCAATCGCCACGCGCGGATTCTCCGTCTGTGGCAATCACTTTTCTCATACACTTCTATCCCATTTTCACCAATCTGTTTCTATGACTGTTTTTCTTTCTCCGGCGGAATCCGGATGATTGTTCCAAGTGGCACCCGCAGATCGTAAAGCTCCCGGTTATACTGCATCAGATCCGCAATATCCGTATCAAATTCCCCGACTAAGCTTCCTAGTGTCTCTCCAACCTTCGCCGTATAATAACGCCTCTCTTCTTCCTCATACACCTCTGTCGGAATACAGATTTCATCTCCTGGCTGCAGATTATAGACATTGACATATGGATTCTCTTTCAGGATATCAATCAGGCGGACACCATACATTTTTGATAATTTGTACAGCGTATCTCCAGCAACGACTTTGTGTACGGTTCCCTTGCATTCATGCTCCATAGCGCATATCTCCATACTCATTTCTGATTATTTTATTCTTAATAGGAAGAAAATGTTCACAATTTTTCTGTTGAAATTCATGATTCTTTCCTATATAATGTCAGATGTCGAAAAATACAGAAATATGAAATGGGAAATAGTAAAAGAGGTAATTATTAAATGAAGAGATTAGGAATCGATATTGGTTCGACCACAGTCAAGGTTGCTGTGATTGACGAAGAACATAACATATTATTTTCGGAATACAAGCGTCACTTTGCAAATATCAAAGAGACATTAAAGGAGCTTGTAGAACATGCCAGCAAGGAGCTTGGAAATGTTGAAGTTGCTCCTACGATCACCGGTTCCGGTGGACTTGCATTGGCACAGGTCATCGGGATTCCGTTTGAGCAGGAGGTTGTCTGTGTATCAGAAGCTCTGACTGACTATGCTCCACAGACGGATGTTGCGATCGAGCTTGGCGGCGAGGATGCCAAGATCATCTATTTTACAAACGGTGTGGAACAGCGTATGAACGGTGTATGTGCCGGCGGTACCGGTTCCTTTATCGACCAGATGGCATCCCTGCTCCAGACAGACGCTTCCGGACTGAATACATACGCGAAGGACTATGACACAATCTACCCGATTGCAGCACGTTGTGGTGTATTCGCAAAGACTGATATCCAGCCACTCATCAACGAAGGTGCAACGAAGCCAAACCTTGCAGCATCTATCTTCCAGGCGGTTGTCAACCAGACGATCAGTGGTCTTGCCTGTGGTAAGCCAATCAAGGGAAATGTTGCATTTTTAGGTGGTCCTCTCCACTTCCTCGACCAGCTCAAGGAAGCGTTTGTGCGGACACTGAACCTGACGCCGGAGCATATTATCGCACCGGGACATTCGCATCTGTTCGCGGCTGTCGGTGCAGCACTTCAGGCAAAGGAAGAGACACACTATACATTGGATGAGATCAGCGGAAAGCTCACAGCCGACCTTAAGATTGCTGTGGATGTAGACCGTCTTCCACCGCTGTTTGCATCGCAGGAAGACTACGACGCTTTCATCAAAAAGCAGGAGAAAAATAAAGTATTTCGTTCCGACCTTGCCACCTACAAGGGGAAATGTTTCCTCGGTGTCGACGCCGGTTCCACAACAACAAAAGTCGCACTGGTTGCCGAGGATGGCAGTCTGCTCTATGATTTTTACAGCAGCAACGATGGTAGTCCTCTTCGGACAACCCTGCGTGCCATGAAAGATATCTATACAAAACTCCCGGATGGCGTGGAGATTGTAGCCGGCTGCTCTACCGGATATGGAGAAGCCTTAATTAAGTCTGCTCTCATGCTCGACTATGGTGAGGTAGAAACAATCGCCCACTACACTGCCGCTGCATTCTTTGATCCGGACGTGGACTGTATCTTAGATATCGGTGGTCAGGATATGAAATGTATCAAGATCAAGAATGAAGTCGTCGACAATGTCATGCTGAACGAAGCATGTTCCTCCGGCTGTGGCTCTTTCATCGAGACATTTGCCAAATCGTTAAATTATGATGTGAAGGATTTCGCGAAGATCGCACTTTTCGCAGAAAGCCCGATTGATCTCGGAAGCCGTTGTACTGTATTTATGAATTCCAAAGTAAAACAGGCACAGAAGGAAGGCGCAAGCGTCGCAGATATCTCTGCAGGTCTTGCTTATTCCGTTATTAAGAACGCCCTTTTGAAGGTAATCAAGCTGACCGATCCGAAGTCACTTGGCAAGAATATCGTCGTACAGGGCGGAACCTTCTATAACGATGCGGTTCTTCGAAGCTTCGAGCTTATCTCCGGCAGGGAAGCAATCCGTCCGGACATCGCCGGTATCATGGGAGCCTTCGGTGCAGCCCTGATTGCGAGAGACCGTTATGAGGAAGGCGACCAGACGACCATGCTCTCCAAGGAGGCGATGGAAGCACTCACCTACGAGACGAAGATGGCGCGTTGTAAGGGATGTACGAACAACTGTCTCCTTACAATCAACCGTTTCACAGGCGGAAGACAGTTCATCACGGGTAACCGTTGTGAACGCGGTCTTGGTTTAAAGAAAAACCAGCACAACATGCCGAACTTATTTGAATACAAATTTAATCGTTTGTTCTCCTACGAGCCACTGACCGAAAGCGAAGCGTACCGTGGCATCATCGGTATTCCACGTGTCCTGAATATGTATGAGAACTATCCGTTCTGGTTTACATTTCTGACCAAGCTCGGCTACCGGGTACTGCTCTCTCCGAAATCATCGAGAGACATCTATACCCTTGGTATCGAGTCTATCCCAAGTGAGTCGGAATGTTATCCGGCAAAGATCTCGCATGGTCATGTTATGTGGCTGTTGAAGCAGGGAATCAAGACAATTTTCTATCCTTGTATTCCTTACGAGCGTAACGAGACACCGGATGCAAACAACCACTACAACTGCCCGATTGTCACAAGCTACGCAGAGAATATCAAGAACAACATGGAAGAGGTTTCCGCACCGGATGTCACCTACATCCGTCCGTTCCTTGCACTTGATAATAAAGATGCACTAAAGGATCGTCTGCTGCGTGAATTCTCGAAATATACAAACGTCACAAAGGAAGAAATAAACGAAGCGGTTGAGGCTGCTTATGCAGAGGCAGATGCAGTCAAAGCGGACATTCAGAAAAAGGGTGAAGAGACGATCGCTTATCTGGAGAAGACCGATAAACTCGGTATCGTGCTTGCCGGTCGTCCATACCATCTGGATCCGGAGATCAACCACGGACTTCCGGAGCTTATTAACTCGTATGATATCGCTGTTTTAACAGAAGACTCTGTTGCACATCTTGGCAAAGTAGAGCGTCCTTTGATCGTATCCGATCAGTGGATGTACCACTCCCGTCTGTACAAGGCTGCAAACTACGTCAAGTCAAGCAGGAATCTAGAGCTGATCCAGTTAAATTCCTTCGGCTGTGGTCTGGATGCCGTTACGACCGACTGTGTCAACGATATCCTGACAAACTCCGGTAAGATCTATACCGTATTAAAGATTGATGAAGTCAGCAACTTAGGTGCGGCACGTATCCGTATCCGTTCGCTGATCAGTGCAGTCAATGTCAGAAGAAAGCATAATTTTACACCATGCCCGATGCCAAGTAATTATAACCGTGTAGAATTCACAACAGATATGAAGGATTATACTGTATTGGTACCACAGCTCTCCCCAATTCATTTCAATGTATTGGCTCCAGCGATGCGCCATATGGGATTAAATATTGAGATTCTTCCGGATGCAACAAAAGAAGTCATTGATACCGGCTTAAAATATGTAAACAACGATGCCTGCTATCCTTCTTTAATCGTTGTAGGTCAGATGATGCATGCCATCACATCCGGCAAATATGACATCAATAAACTAGCACTTATTATGACACAGACCGGCGGTGGCTGCCGTGCAACAAACTACGTTGGCTTTATCCGTCGTGCACTTGCGAAGGCCGGCTACCCACAGATTCCGGTGATTGCCCTCTCCGTACAGGGCTTTGAGAATAACTCCGGTTTCGTATGGAATATGAAGACGGTCAAATGCGCGATGCAGGCGCTCGCAATCGGAGATCTGTTCATGCGCGTTGTCTACCAGACTCGTCCATACGAGAAGGTAAAGGGATCTGTCAATAAGCTGCACCGCAAATGGGAACATGCAGCCATCCGTTGCATGGAAAATGGCGGTCGCGGATTCAGTAAACTGGTACATGATATCGTCAAAGACTTCGACAACGTGCCTTTGAATGAAAATATAAAGAAGCCACGTGTTGGTATCGTTGGCGAGATTCTTGTTAAGTTCCTCCCATCTGCCAACAACCACTTAGTAGAGCTTCTGGAGGCAGAAGGTGCCGAAGCAGTTATGCCGGATCTGCTGGACTTCTTCCAGTACTGCTTCTACAACAACAATTACAAATATGAATACCTTGGCAAGACGAAGAAGTCTGCAAGAAACGGAAACCTTGGTATTGCTGCACTCGAAGCACTGCGCCACCCGGTAGTCAGTGCCTTAAAGAAGAGTAAGCGGTTCCATCCACCAGTGCACATCAAGACGCTGGCAGAATATGCCCGTCCGATCGTATCCATCGGTAACCAGACCGGTGAAGGCTGGTTCCTGACCGGCGAGATGGTCGAGCTTATAAAGAGTGGTGCCAGCAACATCGTATGCTGTCAGCCATTTGCCTGTCTGCCAAACCACATTGTCGGTAAGGGTGTTATCAAATCCCTGCGTCATGCTTATCCGGATGCCAACATCGTCGCAATCGACTATGATCCGGGTGCTTCTGAAGTCAATCAGGTAAACCGTATCAAGCTGATGCTTGCAACGGCAAGAAAGAACATGGAAGAAAACGATAACAAATAAAGCAACAAAAAAGAAACGGTTTTCAAATTGAAAATCGTTTCTTTTTTATTGCTATGCAAATGAAACTTCCAAAGGAAAAATGATTCTCTCCTCTTCCCGATTCAATTAAGAATCCAGCAGGAAATCTGCCAGAATCACATTGCTGACATCTATCCCGGCATCCGTCAGATAGATCCGGTCACCTTCGCTTGCCATGAAGCCTTCTCCGATATATTTATTCAGGACGCTTCCATATACCTCATAGATATCTTTATTGAACCGTTCCTTGAAGTCCTCCCGGCTCACGCCACAGGTCATCCGCAGACCAAGGAACATGAATTCCTCCATCCGTGCATCTATGTAGATATTCGTCACATTCTCACGCAATGTCCGCGTCGTATCGTTATACAGAAGCTCCATATTATCTGTCTCTACAAACTTGTCAGACAGGTTTTCCATCAGCTCAATATATTTGAAGATATCGCGCATGTTGTTGAACCGTTTCCCCTGGAAATACGAGGATGCGCCAATACCAAAGCCGATATACTCGCCGCCCGTCCAGTAAACCATGTTATGCTTGCACTCATATCCCGGCTTTGCATAATTGGAAAATTCGTAACGGTCATAACCGTGTGCCGCCAGAAGCTGTTTCGTAATCTCATACATCCGGCGATCCACCATCTCCGGTGGCAGTTCACTTAAGATCTGCGGATCTTTTGCAAACGGCGTACCCTCCTCGATACTCAAGGAATATGCAGATATATGCTCTGGTCCAAACTCAATTACACGGGACAACGTATCGACATAGGTATGAATCGTCTGCCCCGGAAGCCCGGACATAATATCAATGTTAATATTCTGGAATCCCGCGCGTCTCGCTGCATTGTAGCTTGCCACAAACTGGTCAAAATTATGAATTCTTCCCAGTTTCTTTAACATATCATCATCGCAAGACTGTAACCCGATGCTGATCCGGTTAATACCTGCCGCCTTATAGCCATTTAACTTCTGATGGCGCAACGTCCCCGGGTTCGCCTCGATCGTCACCTCAGCATTCTTCTCCACATGGAAATACCGGCGGATAAATGCCATGATATTTGTGATCAGGGATTCATCTAACAGGGATGGTGTTCCACCCCCGATAAAGATACTGCGCACCCCGTAGTCTGCAACGATTGGCGCATACATCTTGATCTCCTGACACAGGCAATCAACATAGCGAAGCATCGTTCCATAGCTTTCCCCATCAAACGACAGGAAATCACAGTATTTGCATTTTACGACGCAAAACGGTATATGAACATATAAGCTCACATATTTTTTCATTCGTTTTTCCTACTCCTCATCTAACTTCAGTACACTCATAAACGCCTTCTGTGGAATCTCTACGTTTCCGACCTGACGCATACGCTTCTTTCCTTCCTTCTGCTTCTCCAGGAGCTTTCTCTTACGCGAGATATCTCCACCGTAGCATTTTGCAAGCACATCCTTACGCATCGCCTTGACCGTCTCTCTGGCAATAACCTTGGAACCAATGGCTGCCTGAATCGGGATCTCAAAGAGCTGTCTTGGAATCTCCTCTTTTAACTTCTCACACATCTTTCTGCCACGCTCATAGGCAGTATCCTTGTGCAGGATAAAGGAAAGTGCATCGACTTCTTCTTTATTGATCAGGATATCCAGCTTGACAAGATCGGAACGGACATAGCCCTTCATCTCATAGTCAAATGATGCATATCCGCGCGATCTGGACTTTAACGCATCAAAGAAATCGTAGATGATCTCATTCAGTGGCAGATCGTATTTTAAGAGCGCACGTGTCGTCTCCATATATTCCATGCTCTTGTAGACACCACGGCGTTCCTGACAAAGCTGCATGATCGCACCGACATATTCTGTTGTCACCATGATCTCCGCACTGACAAATGGCTCCTCCATATATTCGATCGTCGAAGGGTCCGGCAGGTTTGATGGATTCGTCAGCTCCATTACCTCACCGTCTGTCTTATGCACACGGTAGATAACGCCCGGTGCTGTTGTCACCAGATCCAGATTGTATTCGCGCTCTAAACGCTCCTGAATGATCTCCAAATGAAGCAAACCAAGGAATCCACAACGGAAACCAAAGCCGAGTGCAATGGAAGTCTCCGGCTCATAGCTTAACGATGCATCGTTTAACTGCAACTTCTCCAAAGCATCTCTCAAATCCGGATATTTCGCACCATCCGCCGGATACAATCCACAGTAAACCATCGGATTTACTTTCTTATAACCTGGCAACGCCTCTGCACATGGGTTGTCCGCATCCGTGACGGTATCACCAACCGTCGTATCCTTTACATTCTTCAGACTGGCAGTAATGTATCCAACCATACCGGCTGAAAGTTCATCGCATGGGATAAACTGTCCAGCTCCGAAAATTCCGACCTGTACAACCTCTGCCTCTGCTTCGGTTGCCATCATACGGATATTCGTTCCTTTTTTCACTGTACCGTCAAACACACGGCAGAAAATGATAACGCCCTTATAGGCATCATATAAGCTGTCAAAAATCAGTGCCTTGAGTGGTGCATCTGCATCGCCCTGTGGTGCTGGTATCTTTGTCACGATCTGTTCCAATACTTCCTCAATATTCGTACCATTTTTTGCGGAGATCCGAGGAGCATCGTGTGCCTCGATTCCGATCACATCCTCAATCTCCGCTACAACACGATCCGGATCTGCGGATGGCAGGTCAATTTTATTGATGACCGGCATGATCTCCAGATTATGATCTACTGCCAGATAACAGTTTGCCAGTGTCTGTGCTTCAATTCCCTGCGCCGCATCGACGATCAGGATTGCACCCTCACAGGCTGCCAGACTCCGGGATACCTCATAGTTAAAATCCACATGTCCCGGCGTGTCGATCAGATTGAAGATATATTCCTCTCCATCCTCTGCCTTGTAGACAATACGCACAGCCTGTGCCTTGATCGTAATGCCTCGCTCCCGCTCAAGATCCATATTGTCTAACACCTGATTCTGCATCTCACGGCTTGTGAGTAGTCCGGTCTTCTCAATGATCCGGTCCGCCAATGTTGATTTGCCATGATCGATATGTGCAATGATACAGAAATTTCGTATTTTACTTTTATCCAAATGTGCCATATACTTTTACAACCTCATAATTTCCGATTTCCTGTCACCACAAAACGCATGATGACCCGCGTATATCAGTACGCTCTTAGTTGTCAAAAGTATACCACACTTTCCTACTCTTGTGCAATCAGCACTTTATAGAGAATTGCGCCAAGTGGCACCATTGCGTTTTTCGCCTCAGCAACCGTATTGGTCTGTGCCCCAACTTCAATCAGGGATGAACGCGGCATTTTATTTAAGTTAAAACAGTACCCCCGCACATAGATGCGACGCATCAGATCCCCATACAATTCTTTTCCTGCCAGATGCATCTGCAGACTGAATGCCAGATTCTCCTGCCGGTATGGATTGTACAGATAATCAATCTCCCCATTCTCATTTGTCCGGCTCATGCCATTTAAAAACATGATCTGCGCAGTCGGCACACCATCGATGTCCCGTACAAGCCGCACATCCTCCCGGACGCCATCCCGATGAATATCCAATACCACCTCAATCGACGGATACTGTTGCAAGATTGCATCTATACCATCACTTGCATAATCATACGCCAGGCTTCGATCCTCTACTCCATCCACCACATCATAGACAGTACGGTCATGATAAACCGGAATGCCATAATCTTCCTCCAGAATGCGTGTAAGCTCATCCCCCAGTCCGATCACAGTATCCTCGATCACACCCGGACGGCTGTCCGCAAACGTTTCACTGCCATGTGTATGATAAATCAGGACTTTATACTCCCCCGAAGCGGGATCAATATGCAGATCTTTTGATAACAGCGTATCCGCAGCCAGCTCCTCCGCGGTAACATTCGTAGAACTATCGATTGTATAACAGTTTCCGACCAGGAAATCATAATTATTTAACTGTTCCATCGAATATGTAATACCCGCTGGGATGGAAAGCGGTTGCACCATAGTTTCTGCAGTCTCCGCATCTCCATCGGAAGCGACTGTCACCGCTTCGGTCGTCGTTTCCGTTTCTTCGCTTCCGGTCTCACACGAAAAAGCCGTCTCGGTATCCATGCCGGTCGAAACGGCGACCTTATCCCACCGGTTTCCGGTCGTATCCACCTCCGAATCCGCAAGCACCGGAACAAACAGATTCCGAAGCTTCGAACCGGTCGTATCCACATGCAGGACAGGCGCCACAGTCTCTTGGAAGAACGCCTGTGCCTGACCGGATAGCATTGTAACATCCAGCCGTACCAGTACACCCAGACATAATGCACATACCAGACACGTCAATATAATTTTCACCCAATTTCTCTCCATACCTTAAATATATGCAGAGCCACCGGTATTATGTTAGAAAACGGTTGATTGCCTCTGAGATTGTAAAGCTGACACGACCGATCAGCTCATCAATATTTTTCGGTGTTACAAACATGGAGGATACCGTCGGCGTCTGGATAAATTCAACAATTTCTTTCTCATATTGCCGAAGGACCGATACCGGTAATTTTTCCAACAGTCCCTCCATCGCATGACTGATCATTGCTGGCATTGAAATCACAGTCGGTACACCAACCGCAATCACGGGAACCCCCAGCGTCTCTTCATTCAATGATAATCTGCGGTTTCCAACACCAGCCCCCGGTGTAATTCCAGTATCGCACACCTGTATTGTCGTATTTAACCGTTCCGCCTCTCTCGCTGCAAGTGCATCGATACAAATCACAACATCAGGATTGATCTCCCTGCACAGGGATTGTATGATCGTACTCGTCTCAATTCCAGTCTGCGCCATAACACCAGGGCAGAGTGCAGAGATTTCCATAGAATGTTTCACAACACCTTCCCGAAGTAGATGTCTTGTGATATAGAGATGATCGACAACACTTGGTCCAAGTGCATCCGGCGTGATATTTCGGTTTCCAAGACCAATCACCAGAATATGGTCTGCCCCATGAAGCAATTCTTTTAAGACATCGTGCAGCGCCAGTACAAATGGCATATGGATATTCTCATCCTCCGAACAAAGCTTTGAACTCTCCAAAGTTATATAATTTCCGATCGGTTTTCCGAGGATCTCTGCCCCTGTCTGATCGAGCACACGGATGTGTGTCTTGGTCAGTCCGTATTCAGAATCCTCATAGGTTTCCACCCGGACACCAGCAATATCATTTTTCTCGGAGATATCTTCCTTTAACTCCAAGGCAAGGTCGGTTCGTACATAATTTTCAAGCATAAAAAATACTACTCCTTTTTCGGAGTAGTATTTCCTGTTTTTCTAATTTTATGTAATTACTGTGGCACTGCACCACCGACATACGCCGGCTGACTGGATGCACTCGGTGCACCAGTTCCTTTCGCTCTCAATACGATCTGGATTGCCTCTAAACGCTTTGCATGTCCGGTTGTACCTGCCGGATCGCCATTTTTCGCCCAGCCCATCCAGCCGTATGTCTGGCAATGTACCCGGTAATATACATCATATTTCTCTGCCAGTGCTCCGGTCAACTTAATCTGGATTGCCTCCAGACGCTTTGCCTGTCCAATCGAGCCTGCCTGCGCGCCATTCTGACGCCAGCCCTGCCAGCCATAGGTCTGTCCATGCACACGATATACGACATTTCCAGACGTCTCTGTCAAGTTCGTGATAGAAATTGATTCCAAACGTTTTGCATGTCCGGTTGTACCGCCTGTCGTACCATCAAAAACGGTACCGGTCCAGCCGTATGTCTGTACATGTGTGTTATATCCAATCAATGGAGACACATACACCTTTGAAGTGTTGCCCGGTGCCATGCCGCCTTTTTCAACAAGCTTAATCTGGATTGCTTCGAGTCGTTTCGCATAATTCGTCGAACCTGCAGTCTGTCCGTTCTTCGCCCAGTCTAACCAGCCATAGGTCTGGCACTGCACACGGTAATAGACATCGTATTGCTCTGCCAGCTGTCCCGTCAACCGAATCCGAATTGCCTCTAATCGCTTTGCAAGCCCTGTCAGACCTGCAATATCGCCATCCATCGTCCAGTCCATCCATCCAAATGACTGACAATGTACCTGATACTCAACGCTTCCCTCGATGCCGGTATTGTTCCGAATCTTGATTGCCTCAAGCCGTTTTGCCTGTCCAACCGTACCACTGATACCACCATCATACGTTTCCTCTTTTTCCCAGCCATATGTCTGAATATGTGTTGCATAGACGATTTTTGCATCCGCTGGAGCAGTCTCCCCGGTTGGTACCGGAATGTTGATTTTCGAAGAGAAGCTTCCATCGGTTGAATAATAGAAGTTCATATCAACACGACCTTCGATGCCCGGAACCGTTCCAGAACTTGTATACTGCCAGTATGAATATGCGCCTGTATAAGTCGCACTTGAATTATACTGTGCCAGCCAGATTGGATATCTGCTGGCGATCGTAGATGCATTCATATCGTTGGTAAGCATTGACTTGTTTGCATACACCATTGGTGTATAGCCTCTTGTTGCCACGTAGCTGCAGAATGCCAGACAGACATTCGTCGCCTGTTCCCTTGTCAGGTTCGCCGTTCTCAGTCTGCCTCCGGTCGGAGAATCACTGGCATACTCAAAGTCCATCGCAATCGGAAGATCGATTGAGATGCCATATGTATGAAGATAGTTGATCGTATACTGTGCTTCCTCTGCGGCTTCCTTCTCTGTGATCGCCTGCGAGAAGAAATAAACTCCTATCTTGATGCCTGCCGCCTTAGCACCTTTCAGGTTCTCCAGTGCACGGGAATCATGGTATAAGGTTCCTGCTGAACCCCAGCCTCGTCCGCCGACCTTGATAAATGCAAAATCAATCCCGGAGGCTTTAACTGCATTCCAGTCAATCTGTTTGTTCCAGGTAGATACATCAATGCCATTATAAATATGACAGTTTTTAAACTGCTTTGCATGTGTATAGCCTTCTCCATATGCTTCCGATGTAATCGAAAATGCCATCGTGAAGAACAAAATACACGTCAGTATCCATGCCGTTACTTTGTTGAATTTCTTACGTAACTTCATAAAAGCACAACTCCTTTATCATTTTTTTGCTTTCATTTATCAAAAATACAACCTCATTTTAGCACATCCGCACCGGGTTGTCTACCGCAAGCGCAATCGCCTGTACGCACTGCTCCATCGTCTTCCCATCACATGGAATCGTGAGCTGCGCATATTTCTCATAATATGGTTTGCGCTCCTCGTACAGATCTGCTAATGTCTTTCCAGGCTTCATTGCGATACCACGCGTCGAGATATTATTCACGCGGCGGATAATCTCCTCACAGCTTACATCGAGATACACGATCAGTCCCTGTTCGCCTAAATGCTTCATCGCTTCTTCCGAGAAAATCGCACTGCCGCCAGTCGCAATCACGGATGCTTCCGTGTTGATCTCCCGGAGCACCTGATTCTCAATCGCAAGAAATGCATCGATACCCTTCTCGTTGATAATATCGACCAATGTCTTTTTTTCCTGTCGCTGGATCAGCAGATCACCGTCGATAAACTGATAATTGATTGCCTTTGCGAGCAATACGCCGATCGTGCTTTTTCCACTTCCCGGCATACCGATCAATACTATATTTTTCTTCATCTGTTTTTCCTTTCCTACATCTGATGTCTTACTACCCTATACTCGTCACCATTCTTATAATAAGGGCAGGTATAATGGCTGTCCCCGTACAACCGGGCGATCTCATCCTCGTCCATACTCACGTCACAGACGTATTCCTCATATTCCTCATCATAGATCAGATACGCACATGTATCACAGCTTGTCTGTATCTCTGTTTTTTTCTTTTTCTCCATTATTCAAGCACCACCTGTTCGTCTGTAATCCGGCAGATCTCTTCCCAGCTGTACTTTGCCACATCATCATAAACCGCAACCGTCACAAATCCGGCTTTCTTCGCTGTATACATCGCACGTAAGCTGTCTTCAAAAATCACACATTCCACTGGAGTAATCCGCATATTCGCACAGGCAAGCTCATATACGGCCGGTGATTCCTTGCTCGCCCCCGCCATCGTACAGCTGACGATCGTATCAACATCCGCCATAAGCCCGGTCCGTTCTAGTACCATCTCACTTAAATGAATCTCGTTTGCCGTTGCAACCGCCACCTTATAGCCATCCCGTTTCATCCACTTTACAAGCTCGCGGGCATATGGCTTCAGCGGAATCGTATTCCGGTATTCCTCGATCACCATATTCTGGAAATCATCGAAGATCTCCTCCGAAGTCTTCGGGATGTCAAACTGTTCTTTGATGAAGTTCGCCGCCTGAATGAGTGTCATCGTCGCCACCTGATGGTGAAACTCCATGTCCGGATGGATGCCGTACCTGCCGATATATTCCACATCCAGTGTCCGCCACATTGGCATACTGTCAATCAGTGTTCCATCCATATCGAAAAGCACGCCCTTTTTGCTCTGTAAGAGTGGCATCAGCTTCTGATATAATGCATCAAACGTTTCTGTCTTTGCAAGCATATCCTTCACCTGAGCCGTAAGCTTCTTCGTGGCTGTCTCAATTTCGTCCTGCGCAAAGATTGCGGATACCACCGCGACACCTGCCACATCACAGCCGACTAACTGATCGATATTCTCCGCGCTGACACCCCCGATCGCCACAACCGGAATCTGCACAGCATGGCAAATCTCCCGCAGCGTCTTCAGAGGGAGTGCTGTTACATCCTGCTTAGTCGTCGTCACAAAGACAGATCCGGAACCAAGGTAATCAGCACCCTGTTTTTCCGCAAGCAGAGCTTCCTCTACATTGTGGGCGGATACACCGATGATTGCCGCATCCCCAAGGATAGCTCGTGCCTCTTCCACCTGCATGTCGCCCTGTCCTAAGTGTACACCATCTGCGTGACAGGCTTTTGCCAGTGCCACATTATCGTTGATGATAAGCGGTATGCCATATCTTCCCGTCAGCTTTTTGATTTCCTTTGCCTCTGCAAGAAATGCATCTTCGGAAAGCTCTTTTTCCCGCAGCTGCACGATCGTCGCACCACCCTTAATTGCCGCTTCCACCGCATCTATCAGGGTTGCGTATCGTTTCTTATTTACTGATTTTCTATCTGTTACAGCATAGACCTGTAACTGTTCTTTATTTATCTTCATTTTCTGTTTAATCTCCAGATTTTTACCTGACTTTTCTCTTTTACTCTCACGCCATTTTCCCGTAAAAATCGTTATAAAGATCTGACGTTTTCCTGTATCTGCCATCCATGGTCGATTGGCCCACTCCCTCTGCCGAGATCAAGACCTGACGAAAGTGCGCCACTAAGATAACTTTTGGCATAGCTGATACTCTGCGCAACCGAATATCCTTTTGCCAGTCCACACGCAATCGCAGAGGATAAAGTACATCCGGTACCATGTGTATTCGGATTGTCGATACGGGAACCGTGGAACCAGATCACTTCGGTTCCAACCAATACATCGCTGGCATCCTCAATCGCATGTCCGCCCTTAATCAGCACCTGGGAATGAAATCTGTCATACAGGCATCTTCCCGCCTGTTCCATATCCGTTTTGGACTGAATCGTCATTCCGGTAAGCAGCTCTGCCTCCGGGATATTCGGCGTGATCAGTGTCGCAAGTGGAAGAAGCATCTCTGTCAGACAGGAAATCGCATCTTCCTTTAACAACCGGCTCCCGCTTGTCGCAACCATCACCGGATCCACAACTATATTTTCCGCATGCCAGTCTTCAAGTGCTTCCGCGATTGTATTTATCAAGGCTTTATCGGATACCATGCCAATCTTCACAGCTTTTGGCGGAATATCCAAAAACACTGCGTCAATCTGCTTCCGCAGAAATTCCGGTGTCACATCCATAATACCGGTAACTCCCATCGTGTTTTGCGCAGTCAGTGCTGTGATGGCTGACATACCATAGCAGTCATTTGCAAGCATCGTCTTTAAGTCTGCCTGTATGCCCGCACCACCGGAGCTATCCGAACCTGCAATAGAAAGCACCGGAGCAAGGCTTCGATTGGTTAATTTCTTCTCATCCATCTATTTGTTTAACTCCTCAAAAAATAGAGCTGTCAATGACAGCCCTATTATTATACACGATTTATGCGCCTACGACAAATGTAAGTTCTGCCGTTACAGCAACTTTTCCATCAACCTTTGCGACAGCCTTTCCAGAACCGATTGGTCCCTTCTGGTCTGTGATCTCGCATTCCATCTCAATCACATCGCCCGGCGTGATCTGCTTCTTGAATCTCGCATTCTTGATGCCACCGAAAAATGCAGTCTTTCCTTTGTGCTCTTCCTCGGACAAAATTGCAATCGCACCAACCTGTGCGAGCGCCTCGATCACGAGTACACCCGGCATGACATGCTGTGTTGGAAAATGTCCCAGAAACTGCATCTCATTCACGGATACACATTTCACACCCTTCGCCCATTTGCCAGGTTCAAAATCTGTGATTCGGTCGACTAACTGAAACGGATAACGATGTGGCAAAATCTCCTGTATCTGATTTGAATTTAATTCCATCTTCTTCTCCTTCGTCCTGCAATCTACGCTTCAAACTTCTTCAGCAGAATACTTGCGTTGTGTCCACCAAATCCAAGGGAGTTGGAAAGCGCATACTCTACCTGTACATTTCTTCCTTCATTTGGAACGATATCCAGATCACACTCTTCATCTGGCACCTGATAGTTGATCGTTGCAGGAATAAATCCATCATGCAATGCAAGTGCTGTGATTACAGCTTCTACGGCACCACTACCACCGAGCAGATGTCCGGTCATAGACTTTGTAGAGCTAACCATCAGCTTGTATGCATGCTCACCAAATGTTGTCTTGATCGCCATTGTCTCGCCTGCATCATTTAAGTGTGTGGATGTACCATGTGCGTTGATATAACCAACCTGCTCCGGCTTGATACCGGCATCCTTCACTGCCATTGCCATACAGGCTGCTCCACCTGCTCCATCCGGACATGGGGCTGTGATATGGTATGCATCACAGGTTGCACCGTATCCTACAACCTCGCCGAGGATTTCCGCACCTCGCGCCTTCGCATGCTCATACTCTTCTAATACAAGTGCACCGGCACCTTCACCCATGACGAAACCGGCACGCTCCTTATCAAATGGAATCGAAGCACGATTCTTATCCGTTGTTGTATTCAATGCCTGCATCGCTGTAAATCCACCGATTGCCATATCCGTGATTGCTGCCTCAGAACCACCACAGATCATGACATCTGCATATCCATCACGAATATAATGGAAGCTGTCACCAACTGCATTATTGCCGGATGCACAGGCCGTTACAACGCAGGTACAGATACCTTTAAATCCAAAACGGATTGCGATATTTCCGGCACCCATGTTTGCGATTGTCATCGGAATATAGAATGGGGAGATCTTGTCAAAACCACGTCTCTCGCCAGTCTGATAGTTCTTCTCTGTGACTTCCATGCCGCCGATACCGCTGGAGAAGATGACTCCACAGCGTTCCGCATCTTCCTTCTCCATATCCAGTCCACTCTGCTTAAATGCCTCGTCAGCTGCAACAACTGCATACTGTGCGTAGCGGTCCATACGTCTGGCATCCTTCTTGTCGATTACGGCTGTTACATCCAGATTCTTTACCTCTCCGGCAAGCTTCACTGCATGGTTCGTCGTATCAATTCTTGTAATCTCATCAATTCCGCAGACACCTTTTTTTACATTATCCCATGTTGTCTCTACGTTATTTCCCAAAGGGTTTACAGTTCCTAAACCTGTAATCACAACTCTTCTGCTCATTTTTTCCCTCCTACATTGCCATACCGCCATCTACACAGATGACCTGACCGGTAATATAACTTGCATCATCACTTGCCAGAAAACGGACAAGATTTGCAACATCTTCGACCTTGCCAAGCTTCTTCATCGGAATACTCTTTAAGTTCTCTTCCACAACAGCCTCAGGCAGCTTTGCTGTCATATCTGTCTCAATAAATCCCGGTGCCACCGCATTCACGGTAATGCCACGGGAACCGATTTCCTTCGCAACAGACTTTGTCATACCGATCAAGCCTGCCTTGCTGGATGCATAATTGACCTGTCCGGCATTTCCACGAACACCGACCACGCTGCTGATGTTGATAATGTGTCCACGCTTCTGCTTGAGCATGATCTTTGATACATGCTTGATACACAGAAATGCACCCTTTAAGTTCGTGTCAATGACCTGCTCGAAATCTTCCTCCGTCATCTTCAGCATCAGGTTATCCTTCGTGATACCTGCATTGTTGACAAGAATATCAATGCTTCCGTACTCTTCCTTTACCTTTGTCACGAGTGCCTGTACATCTTCATTTTTTGCAACATCTGCCCGAATGGCGGATGCCTTCACACCATATGCCTCACACAGCTTTACTGTCTCTTCGGCACCAGCTGCGCCATGTGCATAACAGGTTACGACATTGGCACCTGCCTCTGCAAGCGCAACACAGATTGCACGACCGATTCCACGGCTTCCGCCTGTGACAATGGCTGTTTTATTCTCTAATGTCATAGATTCCCTCCAAATTTACTTTCCAAGTGCTTCTAATAATATATTTAATGAATCGATATCTTCTACTGAATAAGTAGCAAAGCTGCGGTCAATCTTCTTTACGAATCCGGAAAGTGTCTTACCCGGACCAACCTCGATAAAGGTATCAACGCCCTGCTCGATCATGTACTTGATAGAATCTTCAAAATATACGCTGCTCTGTACCTGTGTCTCAAGCATCTGAGGAATTGTCTTATCTGCTGCAAGCTCCTTACCGGTTGCATTGAACAGAACAGGGAACTTCATCTCACCGAAATGCTCGGTCTTGAAACGCTCTGCAAGCTTGTCACCAGCCGGCTTCATCAGAGATGTATGGAATGGTCCGCTGACTGCAACAGGCACGATTCTTCTTGCGCCCTTCTCCATCATCAGCTCTCCGGCTCTTGTGATAACCGGTGTATCACCAGATACAGTCACCTGAACTGGTGTATTATAATTTGCAACCTCTGCGATATGGAACTCGCTGTCTGCAAATTCTTCCTCTGCCTGCTTACAGCATGCCTTGATCGTCTCACGGTCAAGATTCATAACTGCGATCATACCAGTGTCTCTGCCTGTCACTGCCTCTTCCATGGATTTACCACGGTATGCAACAAGGTCGATGACCTGCTGCTCCTCGAATACACCTGCCGCATAGAGTGCGGAATACTCACCGAGCGAAAGTCCGGCTGCGATCTCCGGTACGATGCCCTTTGCTGCAAGAATCTTTGTCACACCAACCGCAAAGGCAACCATACATGGCTGTGTGTATCTTGTCTGTCCAAGCTTCTCGATTGGACCATCGAAACAACATTCCTTCACGTCAAAATCAAGCTTTACATTGTCAAATACCTCGCGGAACTCTGGATATGCCTCATAGAGATCTTTTCCCATTCCGACATGCTGTGCACCCTGTCCAGCGTATAAAAAACCGATCTTCATAATTTCCTCCTGCTTATCTATGATTATTCTATCAATTTATGCCGTCACGCATTCGCGTGCCTTATCTTATCTAAATGCCCTCACTGTTCAGCTTTGCAAGCTCTGCAAGGGAATCCTCATACAAGCCCTTCAAGATCTCTGCCACCGGCTTGATCTCCTTTACAAGACCACAGACCTGACCAGCCATCAGAGAACCGTTCTTTGTATCGCCATCTAAGACAGCCTTGCGGAGAGAACCAAGTGTAAGCTGCTCTAACTCTTCTCTTGGAACACCCTTGCCTTCCATCTTCAGATACTCACGTGCCATCTGGTTTTTGATTACCCGCACCGGAGCACCACTGGATCTGCCAGTCACTGCTGTACCGTTATCCTTCGCCTTGATGACTGCTTCTTTGTAATTGATATGGATCGGACATTCTTCACTGGCAAGTAATACCGTTCCGATCTGTACGCCAATTGCGCCAAGTGCAAATGCTGCAACCATCCCTCTGCCGTCTGCGATACCACCGGCTGCGATAACCGGGATATTAACTGCATCGACAACCATCGGTACAAGTGTCATCGTTGTCATCTCACCGACATGTCCGCCACTCTCGCCGCCTTCTGCGATCAGGGCATCCACACCCATACGCTCCATACGCTTTGCGAGAGCAACACCACTGACAACCGGGATAACCTTTGTGCCAACTGCCTTCCAGTCAGCCACATATTTCTCCGGGCTTCCGGCTCCGGTTGTGATTACATCAACCTTCTCTTCCACCAACATCTTTGCGATATTGTCCACATCCGGATTCATCAGCATCAGGTTTACACCAAATGGCTTATCGGTCAAAGCACGGCACTTCTTGATCTCCTCACGGATACGCTCTGCGTCAAATCCGCCGGATGCGATCAGTCCCAGTCCACCGGCATTGCTGACAGCGGCTGCAAACTCGCCAAGTGCGATATTCGCCATTCCACCCTGAATAATCGGATACTTGATTCCAAGGAATTCATTTAATCTCATCTTTATCCTCCTCACACTATGCCCAAATTTCTATTTCATAATTATGCTACTCATAAACACAGTAGCTTCAATAATTGATCTGATACAAATTTATCAGAATTCCAGATATGCGCCGCCCCATGTCAGACCGCCGCCGAATCCTACACAAATAAGCTTCATGCCCGGTTTGATCATGCCCTTCTGGTTCATCTCAGAAAGTGCGATTGGAATACTTGCAGAACTTGTATTTCCATACTCATCCAGATTGATATAGAATTTGTCCATGCTCTGTTTACATTTCTTTGCCACGGACTCAATGATACGCTTATTTGCCTGATGACAGACATACAGATCAATATCATCGGCTGTCACACCAGCCTTCTCCAGAAGCTGCATAACTGTCTTCGGAACAGTACTTACCGCAAACTTGAACACTTCACTGCCAAGCATGCTGACGTGACGTGGCTGCAGATCTTCGTTGCTACATTCCAGTACAACATCATCGCCCTTTGCACCAAGGATGCTGAAATAGCGGTGTGTATCAGAAAGCTCTACGACTGCGGCACCTGCACCATCACCAAACAGGATACAGGTACTTCTGTCATTCATATCCAGAATCTTGGACAATGTCTCACTACCGATAACCACGCCATATTTCTTGTCGCTCTGTAACAGCATGCCTCTTGCGATCTGTACACCATACATGAATCCGGAGCAGGCTGCATTGATATCGAAACAAGGAATATCCTGTGGAAGCTCCAATTCTTTCTGAACCATACATGCGACCGATGGTGTCATATGATCCGGGCGGATCGTTGCTACGATCACAACGCCGATCTCAGTTTTGTCGATGCCTGCATCCTCGATTGCCATCTTCGCTGCGGCAATCGCCATATCCTGATTCTTCTCTTCTGTAATAAAATGTCTTCTGCGAATACCGGTACGGCTGGAGATCCACTCGTCATTTGTGTCTACAATCTTGCTTAAATCATCATTTGTCACTACGTGTTCCGGAGCATAATGCCCCATACCTACAATATGTAAGCCCTCTTTCATCTTATCTTTCCTCTTACTCTCTGTCACTCTCTTCCTGCACAGCCATCTTAGATCACATGCAGGTATTTATTATCGATCGTTCTGAATTTCTTATAACGATGCTTTGCAACTTCATCCGGGTTCATCTTGATGTATTTGTCAAGCTCCTTCCTGATCGCGCGGTCAGTTGCCTTAAATACAACCTTATGATTCAGATGTGCACCGCCGATTGGCTCAGGAATGATATCATCGATCACACCGAACTCCTTCAGATCCTGTGCAGTCAGTTTCATCATCTCCGCTGCTTCCTCGCTCCGCGAAGAATCCTTCCACAGAATGGACGCATAGCCCTCTGGTGAAAGGATGGAATACACGGCATTCTCAAGCATCAGCACACTGTTTGCCACGCCGATGGCAAGTGCACCGCCGGAGCTTCCCTCTCCAGTTACAACGGCGATTACAGGCACCTTCAAAGCACTCATCTTCGCAAGGTTTACCGCGATGGCACTACCCTGTCCGTTGTTCTCTGCTTCCAATCCCGGATATGCACCCGGTGTATCAATAAATGTAATGATCGGTCTGCCGAACTTCTCTGCCTGCTTCATCAGACGCAGTGCTTTCCGGTAACCCTCCGGTCCCGGCATACCGAAATTACATTTCAGATTCTCTGCCAGATCGTTTCCCTTACGGTGTCCGATCACCGTCACAGGGATTCCATGATAGGTTGCAATACCTCCATAGATACTTGCATCCTCCTTACCAAGCGCGTCCCCTTTTTGCTCAAAGAAATCATCAAAGATCGCATCAACATACTCTGTGATTTTCGGACGCTTCTTGTGACGTGCCAGATATACCTTATCATGGCTGTTCAGATTCTTACACATATGTATCAGGTCATGACGTTCCCGCTTCAGGACATATACCTTTGCCTCATCTACCAGATCACTCGCCATGATCTCTTCAATCTCTTTATCGATTTCCGCAATTCTCTCATCTATCTCTTTAATCATGATTATCTTCCTTTCTTCGCATGTAAACGTAAAATATGGGAGATGACTTCCCGCATCTTATCTCTCGGCACGATCTGATCGACAAAGCCATGTGCCATCTGGAACTCCGAACGCTGGAATCCATCTGGAAGCTTCTGACCGATCGTCTGCTCGATTACACGCGGTCCGGCAAATCCGATCAAAGCATCCGGCTCTGCCAGTGTAATATCGCCTAATGTTGCGAAGCTGGCGGTAACACCACCGGTTGTCGGATGTGTCAAGTAGGAAATGTACAATCCACCATGCTCACTGAACTTCTCAATCGCTGCACTTGTCTTCGCCATCTGCATCAGAGATAAAATACCCTCCTGCATACGCGCACCGCCACTTGCGGTAAATATAATAAGTGGAAGATGTTTCTTGTCTGCATATTCCACTGCATTTGTAACCTTCTCACCAACAGCCATACCCATACTTCCCATCAGGAACTTGCTGCTCATGACTGCAATGACTGCCTCGTTTCCGTCGATCTTGCCAACGCCGGTATAGACAGCCTCTTCGAGCCCTGTCTTTTCCTGCAGGCGTTCGATCTTCTCCTCGTACTCCGGCATATCCAATGGATTGGAGAATGCAACCTTACAGCGAAGTGGCTTGAATGTACCCGGATCTACCAACAGGCGTACCCGCTTCTCTGCAGAAACCACATAATGGTATCCGCATGCAATACATACATTGTAGTTGTCCTTGATTGCAGACTTCTTGAATTCCTGCTTACATTTTGGACAAACTGTCACTTCTTCCTCTGCAGTAACTGCCGTCTGCTCTGTGGCTGGTTCTGCCTTGGGTGCTTCCTCTGCCACCTGTGCTTCTGCTGTCTCTACCGCATTATTTTCCACTGGTTCTTCTTTCTTCCGAAATAAATTACTCACCTGAAATTTCATCTTTCATCTCCACTTTTCTTTATCTTAAATTTAATCTCTCGCGTACGCTATCCAGTGATACCGACTGCCTCCTTTGCAAGGCGGTCCGCTTCCTCGTTGCCTTCCACACCGGAATGCCCTTTTACCTTTATAAATGTGACACGGATCTTGTCCCGTACCTGCAGCATATAGTCGTAATATGCAATCGTTCCGGTCTTGTTCCGCTTCCAACCTCCGGTTGCCCACATCTCGATTCCAAGATAATCATAATAAATCGCCAATTCTGGTAATCCTTTTTCCACTGCAAGCTTCACTGCCGCCATCGCGCCCAGTATCTCACCTGCCACATTACGCATGGATGCCATCTCCGGATCATCACCATGTCCCTGCAGGACATACCTCTCACCATGATCCATCAGAAATCCACCATACCCATATACCTGTGTGGCACTGTTGTAAGAACCATCCACAAACGCATATACCATATTCTCATCGGTATGCTTTGATTCTTCCGTCACACATTCTCTGCCTACAAATGCCTCCGCCTCCTGTCTCGTCGGAAAGCTCTTGTATATTGCTCCCGGAAACCCTTTCACAAGCGGTTCGCAGGCAGACCATGTTTCATATACTCCCGGTCGAACACCTCTTTTCACAGCATAAAATTTCTTTGCCATTTCATTGCCTTTCTGACCTATAGTTATTCACAGTCTTTTACATTATAGTACATTTTCATAACAAATGCACTTCTTTTTTACTTTGCACGAAAAAAAGTGCACAAATCCGATTTTTTCATTGAATCTCATTTATTCATATGTTAACATATATATTTGTCTATTAAAATGATTACAAACAATAAGGAGAACGATTATGCAACAGAATACAACTGAAATTTTCAGGGATGCTCCGGTTCCAAAAGCCGTGTTAAGCAATGTCATCCCTTCGATCATCAGCATGATTATGGTTCTGATCTATAATCTCGCTGATACATTTTTTATTGGACAGACAAAAAATGCACTGATGGTTGCTGCTGTGTCGGTCGCAACCCCAGCTTTCCTGTTATTTATGGCCGTCGGTATGTTATTCGGTATCGGCGGAACGTCCTTTATCTCCCGTATGCTTGGGGAAGGTCAGGAAGATCGCGCAAAGCATGCCTCCGCGTTCTGCTTCTGGACCGGGCTGGCTGTAGGAATTATATCCATGATCTTAATTGTAATTTTTGCAGAACCTGTCTGCAAAGCAATCGGTGCAAGTCAGGATACAATAGACTATGCAACGCAGTATCTCCGGATCGTCGCCATCGGAATTCCGTTTCTGATCATAAGTAACGCATTCAGTAACATCATCCGTTCCGAAGGACGCGCAAAAACCGCAATGTCCGGTATGATCATCGGAAATATGGCAAACGTAATCTTAGATCCGGTCATGATCTTGCTTCTCGGCTGGAATGTTGCCGGTGCCGCGATTGCAACCGTCATCGGAAATATTTTATCCGCGGTCTTTTATGTATCGCATCTTCTGTCAAAAAAATCACAGTTATCGATTCGATTACAGGATTACAAAGCCGGAGACAAAATTGCGGGTTCCGTATTTGCCATTGGTATCCCGGCATCACTGAACAGCGTGCTTATGAGTGTCAGCAATATCTTCATCAATAATCTGATGGCTCACTATGGAGACATGGCAGTTGCCGGACTCGGTGTCGCCATGAAAGTTAACATGATCGTTGTCATGCTGTTGATCGGACTTGGAACCGGAATCCAGCCGTTGCTTGGCTACTGCTTCGGTGCCGGAAACCGGAAACGGTATTTTGCTGTATTGAAATTTTCCATTTTACTTGCATTCGTGTTAAGTGCAATCATGACCTGTGTCTGTTACTTTGGTGCAGACGGATTGGTCAGTGCTTTTCTGGAGGATGCCGATGCTTACGATTTTGGATTTCAGTTTTCCCGTATTTACATTTTATCCGGTCCGATCCTTGGACAGTTATTTGTATTTATCAACGCAATCCAGTCCACAGGTGCCGCACTTCCTTCCCTGATTTTGTCGATCAGCCGGCAGGGACTTTTATACTTACCAATCTTGTTTATCATCAACGCAACAACGGATTCCGCCAGACTGCTTGCATTGGCACAACCGGTCACGGATTACCTTGCAACCGCACTTGCAATCATCCTGTTCGTGATCACCTGCAAAAAATATTTTCCGAAGAAATCATCAATAGAATAAAGAAAAAAGATGCTGCAAGAAATTGCAGCATCTTTTTTCTTATGCAACACCCGGAAACTCCGTCTTCATATCTTTATTCACTTCATCAATATGTAATCCAAGATAACTGTCCGGAACTACCTCATATGCCTTCCGCATATCGTCGATACAAGCCATCATCGAAAGCGGAACTCCGATGTACATATCGTCTACGGAAATTGCCACATCACCGGTATTCAGAGAGATATTGTTACGGTCTTCCTTATACGGTGGTGCTGTCAGAAGCTTCGTTACCGCCTCACTGAAGAACGGCATGATCGCCGGAAGGGAAATATACTTATGATTCGTGATATTTACCTTAAATCCAGGCTTTAAGATACACAGCTTCTTCTTCGCTGTCTTCTCACTGGCACCTTCGACAAATGCCTTTGCAGCCCGATCCATGATCTCTGCACGCGTCTCATTTGTCGGAGACACAAACATCATGTTAAGCTCTGCCAATGTCGGACGCTTATCTGCAAATGCAACGGAGATCATCTTCTCTGGTGCATACATACCGACACCGATCAGAATGTTCTTATATACCCGCTCCATCTCCTGTTTTACAGGTACGATACGTCCATTATCAATGTTTGATTCATTGTCCGCGAGCAGCTTTACGATACCCTTGTACAACTCATCGACACGATCCTGTGTGATGTAATCAGACGGCAGGTACTCCTGCTGCTTTGCATCCTTTAACAGGAATCCGGTAATCCGCTTTCCATTTGCTGCGAGATCCTCCACCGCATTCTTCAGATCCTCGTTAAACTGTGCATACAGCTCTTCGAGTCGCTCTGCCTTCGCCCGCAGGAACCGGGTAATATCTCCAAACATATCCTGATCACTCATACCTTCGATCAGCATATTCCGCTGCAGAGTCAGACATTCTTTGACACATGCATCATAATATCCGTTCTCTGTCTCACGCTTCGCCGATGGGAATGTGAAGAATCGTTTCGCTACAATGTCCTTGATCGACTCAATAATACGACTGTATTCACCGGTTGGCTGGTACTGTTTCATGAGTCCGGAAAGCCGTTCGATATCTGCAATCATGCCACGGTCTTTCTCGCTACTTCCGATACCACCGCAGCCAATAATATCCATCACCGCATACGGGCCTTTCTTCTGCATAAACCACTCGAGTTCCGCATTTAACGTATCAAGTACGTGATTCTTCAAAGACTTGATCATAATCGGAATGCGGTCTTTCATGGAAGCAAGCTGGCGTCCCATATTCTCGCGCAGGCCATCCTGATTTTTCTTGATCATTTTATAAACCGGTTTCTCGAACTGCCTGATTGGGATGATTCCATTTACTGAAAGCTTGATCTCATCCCCCGGTTGTCCGGTCAGAAAAGCATCAAGTTCACCAAACACCTTCTGTCTTGACTCCTTCGCCTGCGGATCATCCTCTGCAAGCTCATGCAGCTTTTTATACGCCTCTACAAAAATCTCATACTCACAGATATTCTCAATCTGTTTGATTGGGATCTTATAATCGGATTCGTTGATAATCTTATAATAGCCGCGGTCTTCTCCGTCAAAGAATACATCACGCAGCAATTTTCCCTTCTCGCCATCGCCACCCTGTCCGACATGCTTGACAGAAGCGAGCTTCGTCAGGAAATATGCCACATCACTATATATTACGCCATCTGGAATATAGCCCTGCTCGTCCTTCTTGCCGGATATCAGCAGACAGGCATCAAATATATTCTCACGGATTGTAAGCTTGTGTGTCGTGCTCTCAAATATATAGCGTTCATCCTTGTCCTTACTTGTAAGCCGCATATAATAATCGACTTCCTTCAAGGTTGCATAGCCATTTGCATTTAAGTTTGCAAGCAGATCCGGATTGGATACGATCTCACGCTTGCTGTAAAGCACATCTGGCATCAGCAGGCAGGCACCCACACGCACATCATTCCACTTCTTAGAACGGATGTAGGCTCGGATATTATAGGTAAGATCTGTCAGGATACCACCACTTGTACCGCCAGCGACGCCCGACACGATAATGATATCGAGCTTGCCTGACTTCGAACGGGTATGTGCCTCCTCAAGCTTATCAAACAGCAGAACACGCATATCCTCGTATGCATTTGAAAACATCAATCGTCCAATCTGACGGTTGCCCTTGGCTCCATCCGTATCAATGTTGATCTGTGGGAAGTCCTCACGCATCCAATTCGCAAGATTCGGATGCACCGGATTCTCCTTGATGCCTCTTACCAGAAGATTTTCCAGATTCGGGCGATAGATACTGATAATCTCCGTTGCATTCAGACCGATACCATCCCGGCTTGCCTCAATCATATTCTCCATGGCCGGGATATCGGAATCCACCATCAGATATTGGATGTTATCGTCCGGTGTAATCTCTCCCATCAGCATCCCCTTCATATCGCAGACAACCTGACTACCCATGCCGCCAAGTCCGATGACAAGCAGATCACCATTATAGCGCTGCTCATTATCCAGCTTCTCGAAGATACGAATGTCTTTTAACTTTGTAAATTCCTCTTTTTGTGTGTCAATTAAAATCATGTTACCTTCTCCTTTTATATCAACGCTTCTCCCAATATTGATACAACTTTAAACCCCGGATTCACAATTCATTGATTCTCTAGTTCTTGCGGAATTCTTCTAATTCCAGTCCCTCGTTATGCTCCAGCATCAGGCGGATAGACCATTCATTTGCAAACAGCAAAAGCGGATTGTCCTTCATATCCTTCACCTTCTTGCAGTCGCTGATTCTCGACAGCTTATTCAGATCTGTGGAAGGATCCTTTACCCATCGGATATAATTATATGGAAGCGGCTCTAAGCGGATGTCACATCCATATTCATTTTCCAGTCTGTATTTTAATACGTCAAACTGCAGCACACCAACCACACCGACAATAATCTCGGACATTCCAAGTGTATAATCCTGGAACATCTGGATCGCACCTTCCTGTGCAATCTGTGTAACACCCTTGATAAACTGCTTACGTTTCATCGAATCCAAGTGAACCAGTCTGCAGAAATGTTCCGGTGCAAAGGTCGGGATTCCCTCGTACTGGAATTTCTTTCCCGGCGTACATAACGTATCTCCGATAGAGAAAATACCCGGATCGAATACACCGATGACATCACCGGCATACGCCTCATCAATAACCTTACGATCCTGTGCCATGATCTGCTGTGGCTGGGATAAGCGAAGCTTTCTGCCACTCTGCACATGATAGACTTCCTTGGTCGCATCGAACTTACCGGAGCTGATCCGCATAAACGCGATACGATCGTGATGTGCCTTGTTCATGTTCGCCTGAATCTTGAACACAAAACCGGAGAATGGTTCTGTGATTGGGTCAATCAGACCTGCATCCGACATACGTGGAAGTGGACTCTGTGTCATCTTCAGGAAATGCTCCAGAAATGTCTGCACACCGAATGTCGTCAGTGCGGAACCGAAGAACACCGGAGATAACTCACCCTTGTCCACCAGCTCCTGATCAAACTCATCGCTCGCACCATCCAGAAGCTCGATCTCGTCCATCAGCTGTGCATAAAGTTCATCGCCGACAGCATCTTTTAGCGCCGGATCTGTCACATCGTAATCTGTCTCTGCCGCCGACTTCGCACCGCCAACAGACACTGCCTGAAACATCGATACTTTCTTTGTATCCCGGTCATAAACACCCTTGAAACGCTTTCCTGCACCGATTGGCCAGTTGATCGGACATGTCCGGATTCCAAGGACATTCTCGATCTCATCCAAAAGCTCAAACGAATCTCTTGCTTCAAGATCCATCTTGTTGATAAATGTAAAAATCGGAATATGGCGCATCACACAAACCTTAAACAGCTTGATTGTCTGCGCCTCTACACCCTTTGATGCGTCGATTACCATGACCGCGGAATCTGCCGCCATCAAAGTACGATAGGTATCCTCCGAGAAATCCTGATGTCCCGGTGTATCCAGAATATTGATACAATATCCGTCATAATTAAACTGCAACACGGATGAGGTAACGGAAATACCTCTCTCCTTCTCAATCTCCATCCAATCGGAAACTGCGTATTTGGAATTTGCTTTTCCCTTTACCGAACCGGCTGTATTGATCGCACCTCCATAGAGCAGAAACTTCTCTGTCAAAGTCGTCTTACCGGCATCCGGGTGGGATATGATCGCAAATGTTCTTCTCTTCTTAATCTCTTCTTCTAATGATGCTCCCATCTGTTCCTCCACCTTTAAACTCACTTCATGTTATTATAGCATTTTAGAGATGGCTTTCAAAGTCTATTCTGAAAGATTTTTCAACTTATTTTGCTTTTTTGCATAAAAATACAGCTCCTGATTGTACGAATTGCACACACCGAACTCCATACATGGACAATATACCGTCTCACAGGCATCGATCAATGCCTTTGCCTGCGCAAGCATCGTATCCTCCGGCATTGTAAAGGCCGGGATTTCCAGTACCTTCTCACAGAGCGCCTTCGCAACCGGATACTCCCGGTCATGCACAGGTAAAATCCCCGCTGCACATGGGATACCCTGCCGCTGCAGTTTCCGGTATAGCGGGATTCCGTATCCACCTCCACCGATCACAAAGGTATGGACATCCCCGGTTGGCTTCGGAAATTCCACACTACCATACGCCGCATCATAGACGCCATCCTGCATCGCATAGAGTTCCTGTATATATTCGGTCGTCATCACCTCTTCCGGCGTGCCGACCCGATCGACACGATGTTCCTTCACACAGACAACCTGATCTGAGATCTTCTGTGCCAGATCAATCTCGTGCAGGGACATCACAACTGCCATCTGCCGTTTTCTTGCAAGCGACCGCAACAGCCACAGGAAATCCGTCTTATAGCGGATATCCAGATACGAGGTTGGTTCATCTAGCACTAAAATCTCCGGCTCCTGGCAGATTGCTCTCGCCAGCATCACACGCTGGCGCTGTCCATCGCTGATCCTCTCAAAATCCTGATCCCGAAGCGCTTCCACCTGCACCTGCCGCATCGCTTCTTCGATTTTTTCTTCATCTTCTTTTTGCAGCATCCCCATCTTCCCGGTATACGGATACCGACCGGTCGCCACGACATCATAACAGGTATATCGTTCCGGATGAATCCGCTCTGTCATCACGATTGCCATCTTCTTCGCCAGCTCCTTCGGTGCATAAGAAGACAACTCTTTCCCATCAATGCTGACTGTTCCTGCAATCAGGGATAACTGCCGGATGATACTTTTCAGAATCGTCGATTTGCCCACGCCGTTTGGTCCGATCAGGGTAAGAATCTCTCCTTTTTTCACATGAAGATTCACATGGTCTATGAGCGTCCGCTTCTGATAGCCTACACTCGCCTCTTCCGTAACCATATAATCATCATCACTGTGCATAGCCATGTCTGCGCCCCCTCTCCTTCACCATCATGTAAATTACAACCGGTGCTAAAAATACCGCTGTCACAGAGCTGATGGAAAGCTCGACCGGAGCAAAGATTGTCCGTGCCAGCAAATCACAGAGCACGCAGAACACACCACCGCCAAGAAAGCTGACCGGTATCATCACGATTGGCTTTGTCGTTTTTACCATACTCTTTACAAGATGCGGCACCGCGATTCCGACAAACGAAATCGGTCCTGCGAATGCCGTCACACAGGCGGATAATAAGCTGGATAATAAAATCAGCATCACACGAAGCGGGCGGATCGATACACCGACATTTTGCGCATAGCTTTCTCCCATCTGATATGCTCCGATCGGCTTAGATAGCAGAAAAGAACCAGCCACCGCCACTACAACAACAATTGTCATGATCTTTACATGCGCCATGGATATTCCGGCGAAGCTTCCAAGCGACCAGTTATGCAGATTCACGATATTCGAATCATCTGCAAAGGTCACAGCAATATCCGTGATTGCCGAACAGATATAACCGATCATCACGCCACATACAACCAGCATAGACATTTCCTGCACCTTCTTTGATACCGCCAATACGAAAAGCATCGAAAGGAGCGATCCGATCAATGCCATCGCGATCATAAACCACGAACTCATTGTAATACCATGTGAGACACCTACGATCATCGCAAGTGCAACAACCAGCTTCGCCCCGGAAGAGATTCCGAGCACAAACGGACCTGCAATCGGATTTCTAAAAAATGTCTGCAGCAAAAATCCCGATACCGCAAGTGCACCTCCTAAGATTGCTGCCGCAAGCACACGCGGCAGACGGATGGAAAGAATAATCTGCATCGCTTTCGCATCGGTTCCGTGTCCGGTTAATACGGAGAATACCTGCCGCGGGGCGATCGATACACTGCCGATATAAAGTGATAGCAGAATTGCACCAAGCAGCAGCGTAAATAATACGATATATGTAATTATGATTCGCGTCTTTTTTGTCTTCATCTTTATTCCATTTCACAATTCATATAGTACATGTTCCATGCACCGATTTCACGATTCTGCTTATTTCTCTGTTAGCTTATAAAAATAATCGCTCTTTATCTCCTGTCCGATAAATATCGCATGCATATCCGCAATCATCGTACCATATCCGGTCGTCTCCTGAAACATATTTTTTCCGGTTCCGTACACATGTCCTTCCTTAACGGCTTTAAAATCCGCAAATAGTGCATTCTTCTGCAAAAGTTCTGATACACTTGTAAGCTCACTGTCAATGGTACTGTTGTAGATGATATAGTCCGCATCCTTCGCCTTCTCATAGAACGTCTCCATCTGGATCGTCATAGTCGAAAGTGCATTTTCCTCGTCCGAGTCATCGAACGTAATACAAGTTCCTCCGGCGAGTTCGATCATCTTCGATACATAATCACCGGACTTACGCACATTGACACCACCGTTTGTCGTCACGTAGAAAAATGCAACGGTCTTTCCGGTCGGAGTCTCGTTCAGAACGTCTGCGGTCTTCGCCGTCTCTGTCTCAAATAACTGCTCTGCAGCATCCTCCGCATCGAACAACGCCCCATAGAATTTCACCCATTCCAGTCTGCCAAGCGGATGTGTCTCATAGCTTGAATGTTCCACGATCACTGGGATTCCACATGCCTCTAACTGCTCCTTTACCTCCGGATTGTGCAAGATCATCGTCGACTCGATAGCAAGATCACAATCCCCGGCAAGCATCTGCTCTACATCCGGCGCATTGTATTTGCCTGCGTAGGCAAGCGTCTTTGCCTGCATCGCCTGCTTTGCCTCCGGGATATACCAGCCATCTTCCTTCGTGCCTGAGAAGGAAAGGTTGTTAAGACGTCCAATCTTCACAATGAAGTCCATGCCGGACGTTGCAGCCAGATATGCGTGTTTCGGTGTTCCATCAATCACTGTAATATCCGAAGGAAGTCCCTCCGGTACATTCTTCCCATCCGGCACAAGCAGGTAATCACCGATATCAGAAACGGAAATAAGTTTATACCCTCCCGTATAATAATCCACGGAAAACTGTGTCGCATAGCTTAAATCCATACTATTTTCTATTTTCAAGTTATCCCAGCGGATATCTGCATCCGATGCAGATGCATCTGTCACTTTTTCTTTTGTTCCTGCATCCTCTGTATATGCAACATTCCCCTGTGTTGCACAAGCACAGGGGAACGTACATAACAGGGCGAACAGGAGTAAAAAAAGAATTCTTCTTCCTCGTCTCAAATTCAACACCCTTACTTTATTGTTTTAGAATCAAAATATAATGTATAGTCGATCTCATGTGGCGTACTCATCGCCGTCGTATCCGCTGAAATCGGCATATTGTAGTCAAATCCGGTAACCGGAATCTCAAATGTAGAATTTCCTTCCGTATTGACCGGCAGATACTTCTCCTCACCGACAATCACATAATCATAGTTTGAAGAACTCATGATAATCGTTGCAGTCGCGATTCCATTTTCCACCTTGATTTTCGTCGGGCTTTCCACCGTTGCACGGCCGGAGCCTCCGGACAGGGTTACCTCAACCGTATATTCACCATCGGCGATTCCTAAATCCTCTGCCGTTTTCATCGACGGATTATCTATGGCATCAGCCGGAAGTGAATCGGAACGGAATACCAGCGTCCGCTCATACCATTTTTCTTTTTTGTTGCTGAATGCGGCACAAGCAATGCCCTCATCCAGCGCATCCACAGGAACTGTAAATGTATGCGCACCATCTGCATCCTCTACATATGGGATATACTCTGACTCATCTGCAGCAACCGCCTCTTCGCCGGTACCCATATACAGATACCGATAGCCTTTTCCTCCCATCGTCATAACGGCGGTCATCTTGCCGTCTGCTACCGTGAGCTTGCAGGCAGTAATGTTGAACATCGAAGAACTTGAATCAACCTCGATGTCATATTCACCATCTGCGACATTCTCTGCCGGAATCGGAACCATCCAATCCTCTACCACGTCACTTGCCGATGCCAGATCCGAACCGGTTGCAATCTGTGCATCTGCTTCGGTTGCCTGCTCTGTTGTCACGGCTTCCGTCGTAGCCGCGGCAGTTGTCTCCTGTGTTGTTGTATCATTTTTTCCGCATCCTGCAAGCAGGCAGGCAAGTACCACGCCTGCTGCAAGACTTACATTCCATTTCTTCACGATTCATTCCTCGCGTTTTTTATTCTATTATTTGTTTAATTTGTCAATAGCTGCCTGTGCATGCTTTACAAAGATATCCTGAATTGCCGGAAGCTCACCAAGACCACGAACGAGACATGTTACATCATAACCTGCATCCTCGAATGTTGTCTTCCAAGAACCTTCCTCATCACCAGCCATATCGTTGTTTGCATGGTCACCGGCTACGATCATCAAAGGCTCAAGAACAACCTTCTTGTAATCGCCTGCCTGTACCTTCGCAAGTACATCATCCACAGAAGGAGTTGCCTCAACCGTACCTACGAAATAGTTCTCAAAGCCGGCGTCTGTCAGCTTATCCTGCATCTTCTGGTATACTTCGTTGCTGTCTGCCTCTGTACCATGTCCCATGAAGCAGATGGCTGTCTCACCATCATCATACTCAGCTGTTGCATCTGTGATAGCCTTCACAACCTCATCGAAGTCCTCATCACTTGTAAGAAGCGGATCACCGATTACAACCTGATCAAACGCATCTGCATAATCGCCTACTTCATTTACAACATCTGTATATTCCAGACCATTCATCAGATGTGTCGGCTGGATTACAAGATTTTTGACTCCGTTATCAACCGCACGGTCAAGTGCTTCTGCCATATTATCAATGGCAATGCCATCTCTTCTCTTTACATGATCAATGATGATCTGGCTTGTAAAGCCTCTTCTGACGGAATAATCTTTACCGAATTCTTCATCAAGCTTATCCTCGATTGCACCGATCGTCAGACGACGGCTGTCGTTAAAGCTTGTACCAAAACTTACAACAAGCAACTCGTTGTCACCAATTTCATCCTGATTACGAACATTATCCAATGATGCATCTCCTGTCTCATAATTCTCATCTTCATCTGCATCTGCCTCAGATGCAGTTGCGTCTGCAACCGTTGCCTCTGTGGTTGTTGCTGCTTCTGTTGCAGCCTCTGTGGTTGCTTCTGTGGTTGCCTCAGTTGTCTCTGTCTTCTTGTCTCCACATCCTGCAAGCAGAGTTGCTGCCATGCATGCTGTAAGAAGTGCTACGCTTAATTTCGATTTCTTCATTTTCTTTCTGTACCTCTTTCCTTTTGTTTTTTATCCAGTCACTTGTTAAGAATCAATTCAGACGCACAGAAAAAAAGCCGCCAGCGAAATCACAAACTGACGGAGCAACAGGCCATAGAACTTAATCTACAACGGTACGACCAATTACTCGTGATCTGGAAATTTTTCCTGTACCAATACACGGCAGGTTTCCTGACTTACCGATCCTCATACACATTCCCCTTCCCAGCCTTGCGGCCAGTGGTTATCTTCCGATATCGAATGTATACTCCCGGCTTACAGTGACGAGATCGTGCAGGACTTCCACCTGCTTCCCTTTTAACACATGTCTGCTTTTCAAACAAAAAAAGCTCCACGGCACCGTATATTATGAATTCAATTCGTCGCAATAATAACACACGCACACGAAATGTACAAGTACAAATTTCATGTGCGTGATACCTTTAAGCTATATTATTCATATCTTTTAGCTATTTTCAAGCAGATCCTGCAGCCGTTTCTCATAGACATAACAGTGTCCATGCGCCTCGATGGCTTTCTCATAGGCTTCAATGGCCATCTTCCGCTCTCCCATCACCTCATACAGGATTCCAAGTTCATAATAACCTTCCTCGCAGCCATGATACCCACAGCTTGAACAAACCTTCATCGAAACCGCCTGTTTCAAATATTTCTCCGCATCTGCATAATCACCGATCACCCGGCAGTATCTTGCAAGCTTGATATAATCAAGCGGTGTCTTCCGGTCTTCCTCCGGTATCACTGCTTTACTTAAATACTCTGCATACTCGGACTTGATCTCTCCATCCCGCAGATAGAGTGCCTGCAACAGTTCCCCATAATAATTGGTTTCTTTATTTAAGTTGACTGCCTTTTTGTATGCATCGACTGCATCCGCATATCTGCCACTCATGATAAGCACTCTGCCGTACTTGCTGTAAATGCTTGTATTATCCGGCTTTAACTTTATACCGAGCTGATACATCTGATCCATCATCAGCGTATCGTCCTCTTCCCCGGCAAGCTCCATCAGAAGACTTGCGCAGTCAAACCGCAGATTTTCATCCGTGCCTTCCTCCGCATAGCTTTCCAGCAGCTGCTCTGCCTCCGGATAGCGGTCTGCTCGTGTGAGTGCGAGACCTGCCTCGATACGAAGCTGCGGGTCCACATCGTCCCCGTATTTATAAATCGCATCCATCAGAATCTGACACCCTTCCGTAATCCTGTTCAAGCAGAGCAGCACACGGGTTTTGAAGCGGATGACCTCTGTTTTTCTCTGTATATCCCGGTCTGACCTCTCCGGTGCGATTGCAAGTGCCTGTTCAAAATTTTCTAACGCATTCCCGTAATCCCGCCGCTCCCAGTAGATAAATCCGAGATTCGTATAATATGCCGCATGTGGCCGTACCTTAATCTGATCCTCATATGCCTTGATTGCAAGCTCCGTCTCACGAACCTTCCGATACATATATCCCAGATATCCAAACACATCTGGATTTTTCGGATTGATAGACGCAACCTTCTTATATACCGCAATGGACTCCTCATTTCGGTTTGCTTCATCATAGAGATCTGCCAGCTCTAACAACAGATCTTCATAATTCGGCAGATCGGATTCATCCGCCTTGTAATTTGCTTCCACCTTCTCCAAAAGCTTCAACGCTTCCTCTGATTTTTCCTGTGCACGAAGGCTTAATGCCTCATAATAATCCATCGCATCGCTCTCCGGACGGAACTCCCGGTACTGTGCCATTACATTTTCGGCATCTTCGTACTGCTCTGCCTGCTGGAAGGTCAGTATCTCCTGTATGTACGGCTCCACACCATATGGATAGATCCGTATCGCCTTCTCCGCCGAATAGATACATTCCTGTAGGTAATCTAACATATAACAGCATTTTGCCCGGTAGCAATGCGCCCAGTATTCATCCTCATAGACCATAGATTCATAATCAATATGCTCTAACATCGCATCGCACGCCTTCATACAGTTGCCATACTCCTGCAATTCATAGAGAATCCGGAGATTCAGGATCAGTCCGGTGATCTGCTCCTCATGCTCCGTCTCGACCGGAAGCTGTATATATTCCTTCGCTTTCTCGTACTCTTTCAGGTTATAGTAACAGCTTGCGATCAGTGTATGTGCATACGGATACCGCTTTCTGCGCTTGTTCTGTTCCTCTGTATAGCCGCCTTCTTCCGGCTGTATATCCTCAATTGCCTTCTTCCATCTTAAGAACAATGGCAGTGCCTTCTCCGTCTGTCCGGTTGCCAGATAACATCTGCCCTTCGCATTACAATAGAAGAAGATCTCATCGCCCTCCGGTTCAAATGTATCGAACACCTCCAACGCTTCCGGCTCCCGCTGATTCTGATAATAGCACCATGCCAGATCTAACTTTTTCTGATGATCGTCCGGATGCTCTGCCACATCCTGCTTCCATTTGTCAATGATTGCTTCATTTACCTGCTGCAGCCGGGTAAGGTACGCCATATCCCCATAATTGTTATGCATCAGCTCCTCGAAGATATCCTTTGCCTTCTCCAGATCCCCCATCGCATAATATATATCCCCTAAGCAATACTGTGCGTCTTCATAATCCGGATTCTCCGCAAGAATCTCTTCTGCGGTCTGCTTCGCCTCCTCATATCGTTCCAGACGGTACAACATCTCGCTCTTGATAAACTGCGTCATCTCGTCCTTTGGGTATCGCTCAAGGTTCGCATTGATCCTGCTTAAAAGCGCCTCATATACAGCCTCCGCTTCCGCTCTTGGAAGTGGCTGTTCCGCATCCTTTTCCTGAAAACGCGTATCCTTCATCTGCACATAGATCTCCAGCACATCGCCATGTGGATGTGTAAGCGGCAATCTTTTCAGTCGTTCTAATTCCTTGTGGAGCGCCGCCCGGTTCTCCGGTGTCGGCTCATCCTGCTTGTCCATCCGTTCAATCTTCATATACTGCCCAATATAGTCATCGGCATATGTATAATCTCCGGTCAGATATTCATAAGCAAAGCTGTCCTGCTTCCGCGCCGCTACCCCAAGAATATAGGAAATATAATCCTCCGGGAATTTCACCAGCAGGTCTTCTTTGCGCAGGGCGATATCAAACCGGTCCACAATCTCACGAAAAACCGCATCCGGCATCCGGTAATGATCCATCAAAAATACAAGCAGCTCCTCCAATGCTTCTGCCTCTGTGTCAAGCGATACAAATGCATCCTCACGAAAAAGCTCTCTCCACGCATCCACACGGATACGGTTCGGATAATCGTTGTATAGTTGTTCTAATTTATCGGTAAGCTCCGTCCTCGGCGGCTGTAACCCTTCTGAATCTTCGTCATCCATATCATCCGGCAATGCCTCCTGCCTGTCACAGCTTGCAATCGCCTCCTCATAGGCATTCCGAAGCTCCATAAAACCATCTGCATCCTCCTCCGGATTCACAGACTTTAACTGCTCGCGATACGCCTGCTTGATTGCATCTTTATCGTCTGTCTGCCCGATTCCAAGTATCGTCCATATGTTCATAACCCCTGCCCTTGTACCTTTCTTCGTTCTGTATCGATTTGCTACTTTTTCGTTGTCTCATATAATACTCCATCATCCGCAACCATATTTAAAATCTGATTTCCCACAGCATTATTGAAATCATGTTTTATAACATTATCTAATGGATAAGTCATCGGTGCCTGATCTGTCCAAAGTTCACATTGACTGATTACCGTATTAATTGCAAAATCATAGTCCTCTGGCGGATATTTATATTTTTTCAGTAATCGTTTAACCATTTTTCGCATGGTTGCTCTCGCCGTTTCTTTCTTCTGCCAGTCAATCGTTCGGTTCTTACGGAGCATTTCTGTCAGTTCTTTTGTCAATGCAACCAACTGATCATTCTCGTAAAAATCTTTTATATGTTCCGGCTTTGTAAGCGCATCATAAAATGCCAATTCTTCCTGTGAAAGTCCAAGCGCCTGTCCACTCTTATACAGATTCGCAATCTCCTCTGCAGTCTTCAAAAGTTCCTTTATTACTTCTTCATTTGTAATAAGTCCGTTGTAATATGAGTTCATCAACTGTGTGATTTTTTCCGAGAACTTCTGTGATTGTACAACATTGGTTCGCTTGTACAAAGTTACCTGTTCCGCCATCAGTTTTTTCAATAGCTCAACTGCAATATTCTTTTCTTTCATACGCGAAATTTCATCCAATACTGCCGGATCAAATAAATTAAAATTCTCTCCACCCGTTTTACTGCTATCGAATAAATTGATAACCCCTTCACTTTGCACTGCCGCTTTCAGCAAATCATTAATCTGAGTATTTATCTCTTTCAACGAAAGTGTCTTTCCGTTAGAACCTCCATATGTAATCTTAATCACGGTAGATCGGACAGCCTCCATATAAGCAGCCTCATGCCGTTCTTGTTCTGTTGTCATACTTGAACAAAGCGTGTGTGACTGTTTCAAAAGCAAAGCTTCTTTCAGGAATAAATCTTTTCTCTCTGGTACTTTCGCATCCAACACAAAATTCACTCCGCCGGTAATTAATTTTGCCATTACGAGAGGCGTTCCACCGATAAACGCACTAAAATTATAACCATGCAGCAAATCTTTACATACCTGAAGTTTTTCCTGGAATTTCGGGTAGGCAATCTTCGCGATATTCATGTCTCCATATTTAGATTGATCCCGTTTCGTATATTCTTTCATCGCTGTTTTCAATGCCGACGCAATACCGACATAATCAACGATCAAACCGCCTTCTTTGTCCTTAAATACACGATTGACACGCGCAATAGCCTGCATCAGATTGTATCCATGCATTGGTTTATATACATACATGGTCGCCAGAGATGGTACATCAAAGCCAGTCAGCCACATATCTACCACAATTGCAATTTTCATTGGATCGTTGTCATCCTTAAATTTACGAGCCAGCTCCTCTTTATGCGCCTTCGTTCCAATGATCTCTTTCCAATCCTCAGGATCATTATTTCCGCCAGTCATCACAACCCCGATCTTTTCTTTCCACGTTGGACGAATCTCTAAGATACGGCGATATATCTTCATCGCTATTGTCCGCGAATAAGCGACAATCATAGCTTTTCCAGTTAACAGATGCTCCCTGTTTTTCTCATAATGTTCTACAATATCATCGCACAGAGACGCAATCGTAGAATCTGCTCCCAAAACACTTTCCATCTGTCCAAGCATCTTCTTGCTTTTCTCGATCGTTGCAACATCTGACTGTTGCTCCAAGATATCATAAGTGGAATCAATTAAAGCAAGTGTATTTTGATCTAGTTTCAAATGAACAACCCGACTCTCATAATACACTGGTCGTGTCGCACCATCTTCCACTGCCTGTGTCATATCATACACATCAATATATTCACCAAAAACTTCCCGTGTATTGCGATCTTTTGCTGAAATCGGTGTACCAGTGAATCCGATAAATGTTGCATTCGGCAAAGCATCATGAATGATTCGTGCATTACCAATAACTGTGCGCGCCTCTTTTTCTCCAGCTTCATTTTCAGACAATACGATTTTCTCCTCAAACCCATACTGTCCACGATGTGCTTCATCCGCCATCACAACAATATTTCTTCGTTCCGAAAGTGGCTTTTCTCCCCGTTCAAACTTAAACATTGTCGTAAATATAATACCATTTGCACTTCTTCCATCCAAAAGTGTTTTCAAATGCTCTTTACTTTCTGCCTGTATAGGTGTCTGTCTCAAGAAATCCGCACACTGTGAAAACTGCGCATAAAGCTGATCATCCAAATCGATACGGTCTGTCATAACAACGATTGTTGGACTGTCCAATGCTTCTTGCAATAAATGTGCATAAAATACCATTGACAATGATTTTCCCGAACCTTGTGTATGCCAAAACACACCGCCTTTTCCATCCGTTTTCGTCGCAATCTTTGCCTTTTCAATCGCCTTTCGAACAGCAAAATACTGATGATATCCAGCTAAAACCTTGAATCTCCCTGTACCCGTTCCTGAAAAAAGGATAAAATTCTTTAGGATATCCAGCAACCGTTTCTTCTGAAACATTCCTTCGTAAAATGTATCAAATTGAGCATACGACGTTTCTTCATAATTGCCATCCTTTGTTTTCCATTCCATAAAACGATCTAATCCAGAAGTAATCGTTCCCGCTTTATTTGTAGATAAATCACTCACTACACAAATAGCATTGTAATAGAACATAGATGGAATATCCTGCATATAATTCCGAATCTGATGATATGCATTTTCCACACCAACCTCATCCTTTGATGGACTTTTTAATTCCATCAATACGAGTGGCATGCCATTGATAAACAATATAATATCCGGACGCCGATTATTTCCATTCTCAAGAAATGTAAATTGATTTACAACGCAAAAAAAATTATTATCTACCGTTCCATAATCGACCAATCGAACTATAACTGACTGTTCCTCGCCTTTTACCAGAATCTTTACTGTAATTCCATTTTGCAGATAATCCATAAATATTATGTTTTTCTGCAATAAACTTCCCATATCAAAGTTTTTTAATTTCAATATCGCTTCTTTGACTGCTTCCTCTGGAAGATTGCAATTGATCCGTAACAGACTACCATATAAAACAGCATCTAAAAACGGACACGTATAATCTCTATCGTAATCCGGCGCATAAATATGCTCATACCCCATGCCTTCAAACAACTCTATTACAGCCTGTTCATATGTGTCTTCCGTAAATAAATTTGACATGTTTAACCCCCTCGTGCATTCTCCGCAATATCCATAAGTACTTATGTTTATTATTTTTCAAAGATTATAGCTTTTACTTTCTTTGCATATTTGCTATTATTTTCCTTACATATTATTTTATAAAAATCCTTTACATCATTATCCTTCAAAATATATGTAACCTGATTATTTTCAAGTGCTATTTTTAATAACTTATTTTTTTGACTCTCCGACCATTCGTCAATGTTTTCCAATTGTTCAATAACAGCGTGTGTATTTGCAAAACTTGTGCTGTCTTCCAACCGATCGATCAGTTCTTCCTTTTTTATTTCCTCTTCACTCTGCCCCTTCATTTCTTCTGTCTTCTCTGCAATACACTCAAAATGAACTTCCTCCAAAACTTCATTTGATTTTGTTCTATCAATTATTTTCTGGACTAATTTCTCTAATCTGGAATTTTCCGTATAATCTGCTGGAGCATAATATTTTATTCTATTTTCGTCAAGCATTCGAAATACTTTTGATTTATCTTGTGTTTCCGAATTATATACTCCAATTGAATGTCCACCATTTATATTTACAAGCTTCATACATGGTATATCTGTATCACTATCTCCGATATACACCATATTTCTAAACGGCACACGATATTGATTAGGCTCAAAATATGAATTAACGGCCTGATCATTTATATCAAGGACGCCTTTTTCTATTCTAAACAAAAACTGAGTTTTGTTTGTATAATTAACAACCTGTGCTGGCCAGACTGCAACACCATCTTCATCGAAATAAAAGGAACTGGCATAGATCTTCTCAAAGTTCTTCGCAACTTCTGTGCCCTCAATCATTTCTTTTAATCCTGATGATATTATGTAATGCTCAACCTTTACGCCTTTACTTCTACCATATCTGTTAATCCTATCAAACCATGTGTTAACACCAGGAAATAATTTTACATTACTTCCATCTTTATGTAATGTATCCTTTGTAAATAAAACCTTTCCTCTTGATTTGCTTGCCATCATATACATATATGCAAGGTTTTGATCCATGTCATTATCAGCTGCCAACTTATTTGATTCTCTCCAAAACTCTGACACTTCATATTCTATTGACTGTATATACCCTTGAGCCTGCATATCATCTGGTGATAAAGTTTTATCAAAATCATAACATATTGCTAAAATTGGGTTCTTTTTCATAGAATCATCCTTTCATATCGTATTTTATTGGAATAAATAAAAATTTATCTTCTCAATATAAGTTGATTTCCGAACATATGTTTGATATAATAAATATGGTGCTACCCTATTCGGTAGGCGGTTAACCTTCTCCACAAGAGTTATAGCTTGTGTTTACATAGAAATCCATTCAGGAAATCTGTTAAGGAGGTTTGTGCTTATGCTTACAACGGAGCTTTTTATAGCCATAATCAGCTTATGTATTACTTGCTTTGCTCTTGGTTATACCGTTGGTTCTAAGAGCAACAATAAGACACAAAAATAACCGCCCTTGTCCTGACCTGACCGAGCGGTTATTTTACACTTAAATATCAGGGCTAACCGTCTATCGGTAGCACCTTCTGATATTATATTAGCATTCAACCGCTTTTATGTCAAACGTATATTCTGTTCTAATTATGCAGATTAATTACCATTTGTCGGAGTAACTAAATATTCAAATCAGATATGTCAAGTTCTCCTGACATAAGTTTTGGGAGTAAACTATCCCTTACCTCTGACAATCGCTGATTTTCTCTTGCAACTTCTCTCATCATTCTAAACATAGGTGCTACAATTTTATCAAACTTATATAATGTATCGTCATCTGGTTTTGAAAAACTATATCCTTTCAAAATATCAGTTTTCAAATTGGTAAATACACTACCATTACCTAAAGCCACTAACTTAGGTCTAATGCTCTTGTAAAACAAATATAAGAAGTAATTTGACAACTGTGACTCTGGAAAATAAAGCCAACCATCATGAATACAACTATCAACATCTAATATCTTTGGAATACCCGGAGTTGCACTATTGGACAAAACAAGTGATCCTGCTTCTAGATAAACCGTTTTTTTCAATCCCTCTTCTATAATATGTTCTGCTATTTCTAACACATATGGTGATTGCAATCCTGACACATCCGATATTTTCAACCATCTTAACCCTTCATCCGAAAGATATTCCTGTATTGGTCTTGGTGAACCGCCTCTTTTTATAGTAACAAAATCACCTAAAGCGCCTTGCCTCCAGTCAGTAGGCATTTCTCCATTCCAAGGTTCATACGCTTCAAACCATGACCTAAATAGCGTTTCTGCCTGCTCCGACAAATTCCTATTTATTTCTTTATTTGTCTTGATTTTCTCATCAATATTCGCTAAGAATCTTCCTATATTTTTCTGAACCAATTTATCACTTGGATACCTGATAATTACTTCATCTTGCAAACGTCTTCTATTAATTTCAGTTTGACCAGTAGAACCTTCTGCCAGTCCCTCTATTTGGGATTGAAATGACTTTACAGCATACCCATAGTAAATAGGATCCAATTCTTCCGAAGGTCTAATAAGAATCATGTGCCCATCAATAGTCGTAGGCACTGTGACTTCTACCATCTGTGCAACTCTACCAGCAGTTCCAGTTCCTGTCGAATTTATCAGAACATCTCCTGCTCTCAGAATTTTATCTACAGGAACCTTCTTTTTTTCACAATCATGAATTCTTGATTCATTGTACGAAATCTCAAAATTTCTATTACACTTTTGATTTAGAACTCGTATCGTTTTTTCACTTTCTTTTTCTGTATACTTAGGTGGTATACCTTTTGCTATGAACGCTGTTACCTCTCCTAAAGTCTTTTCAAGCCACTTTGCCATATTGTCACCTTTCTAACCGATATATTTCTTATGAGCCAACTTAACATTGCTCTGCTTGACCATAGCATAATGCAACGTTGTATCTATCTTCTCATGTCCTAACAACTTCTGCACTTGTTCAATCGGCATTCCCTTATCTATTGCAGTTGTTGCCATTGTTCTTCGAAACTTATGCGGATGCACTTTCTCCACCTGAATTGTCTCACCAAGTTTTTTTAACCTCGATTCCACTCCTCCAATTTCCAATCGATTATATGGAAACTTCAACCCTACAAACAATGCCGGATTATCATCTACTCTTTCCTGTAAATAATTTTGAAGATGTATCTTTGTTCTTGCGTCAAAATATACTATCCGTTCCTTATCTCCCTTTCCAAAGACTACACATTCTCTTTCATTAAAATTTATATCTATACGATTTAATCGTACCAATTCTCCAACTCGCATCCCTGTTGATGCAAGAATATCAATCATCGCCAAGTCTCGCAACTCAGTGCAACCATCCCTTAGCCGTTCCAAATCTTCATCTGTATATGTTTCCTTCACCGAAGTCATAGCTTTTACCCGATGAATACGCCTTACCGGACTTTTTAATATATAATTTTCATCTTCTAACCATGAAAAGAAACTTGACAGATTTCTTCGGATATTATCAATTGTCACTTTACTGACCGCATTTCCGTTTTGATAACCAGACAAATACCCTCTTAAATCCTCTGTCGTAATCGCTTTAATATTCTTTGCAACTGCAACAAGCATCTTTTCAATCGTATTTTTATAAAATGTCAATGTTCTTTCCGAACATCCTTCTAATCGTTTGGCCGCAATAAAACTATCCACCAACATTTCATCGGTTTGTTCAGATGCGATACCATTCTTTAGCATTACGCCCTCTAACACATTTTTCAATAATACCACTTGATCATTCGATAAATGTGGTATCATCTGGCATAATACCTCGTTAATTACTTCCTGATTCATGCTGAATTTCCTCCATTGTATATTTTTCAATATTATGAAGACAAATTCATATAAACTCAATCAACTTTTATTCTTCTTTATTCTCTAACCCCTGAACCAACCTATCAAAATCACTTTGGTATAAAGTATCTTGAATTACCCTATATTTTTCGAATTCACTTTCAGCAAATTCTTTTGCAATCGCTGCTGTCACCCTGCCTTTATCCTGCAATACTTCTGCATCATTAAACCGTAAAAATGCATCCAGTTTTGTCTTCCAATCTTCCATTGTCATTGGAATATGTCTACGGGCTTGTCTGGTTGCATAATCTAAGTACATTGTAACAATCTCATTCAACTCGGTTAATTCATCTTTAATCAAGTAATTCTTCGCAATAGATACATCAGTTTTCACAATTTTTCCATCGGGTGCATTCTTCCACGATGTTAGTCCCATATGTTCTTTTTTATGATCTGCTCTTGCAACTATCAATTCCGCAGCAGTATTTCCATGCACAGCATAATGCATTTTGTTTTGTACAGTCGCATAAAATTCTTTTGTTAATGCGGAATTCTTATCATAATCAACAGCCGTTGCATATATGTCCGTAATTTTCTGATAAAAACGCCGTTCACTTGCCCGGATTTCTTGAATTTCAGCAATCAAATGATCAAAATAATCCTCATCAAAAATCTGACCATTGATTAAACGGTTCTTATCTAAAACATATCCCTGTCTTGTAAATGTGTCTAAAACCTTTGTTGCCCACACGCGAAACTGTGTCGCTCTTTCTGAATTTATACGATACCCAACTGCAATAATTGCCGCTAATGAATAGAATTTGTACTTGTAGTCCTTTCCATCATCGGCAGTTTGTGCAAATTTTGCACAAACTGAATTTTCTTCCAATTCACCCTCTTTGAATATATTACTCAAATGCTTGGAAACAACACTTCGATCTACATCAAACAGCTTTGAAATAGCCTTCTGAGTCAACCACACATCATGATCCTGTACTCTGACTTCTATTCCATCTTCCCCTGCATCACGAGTAAATACAAGAAAATCCACTGTACTATTTCTAATTTGCAGTTCTTTACTCATTCAGACTATCCTTTCTTTTCTTGTACAAATAAAAATTTATCTTTTCAATATATAATAAATCAAGTTATGGATTACTTGCTTTACTCTTTGTAGACCGTTGGTTCTAAAAGTATAATAAGGAACAAAAATTCAACATGCAGATTTATTACCATTTGTCAGAGTAATTATATTCTATCCCTTCCCCTTCTTGCAGCTAAGAAACTGTTGTAACAAACGGGGCAATTTCCGGTTTCTTTCGCAGTTTGAATAAGTTTCGATTCTTTTCCCCAGCAGGTAGAACAATATCTTATTTTTAATGCATCATTTTTTAATGTTATATAATTTCCATTATCATGCCTCTCTACTTGATCGATCATTTCCATTTTCTTTTTCAAAAATTCGTTTTCATCTTGTAATTTGCTTACAGCCAGCTTTAGATCAATCAATTTATCAACCAATTCCAAATTCTTCTGATTTTTAGCTTCATCAATCAAATCACGAATCAAATTATATAAATCTGTTACCATAGTTTCTCCTTTATAATTTCAAATCAGATACATCAAGTTCTCCCGACATAAGTTTTGGAAGTAAGCTATCTCTCAACATTTCTAGATACTGATTTTCAAACTGGTTCTTTTTTATCTGCTCAAACATAGGCCTTACTATATCGCAGAACTCCTGTAACTCTTTTTCTTCTGGATTCACAAATTCCATGGCTTTAATTGTTTTTGAATTAACTGCAGTACCAATTGACGAAGTGCTTCCCAATGAATCAAAATCAAATGATTTCAAATAGCAGTACAGATATTCTGTAATATTATCTTTGCTCGTATTAAAATGAGCAATTGCTTCATTTGTAGTTGTTTCTCCAACTGTTATAGCAACTCTCCCAACCGTTAATTTAAAACTTAAAATTACTGTATTATCAGGTACAACCTTAACATTATGCTTATCAACAGCAGCCCGAGTAAGATACTCTGAACTATCTGTAATGAATGTTCCACAAGAACCCATATCTGAAATAGATATCCATACGCAATCTATAGGATTTTTAGAAAACCATTTTTTTTCCTTACGTGGTGGGGTTTTTCCAATCGTAATATCAAAGTATTCGTCTATTCTACATGTCGTTCTACTAGCATTATCTGTTTCCACAAACATCTTATGATATATTGCTAAGGTCTGCTCGGACAAATTCCTATTTATGCCACAAGCCCTAAATTCCTATTTATCTTAGTATTAATATCTATTTTATCATCTATTGCTTTCAAAATAGAACCTATTTTATTTTGCTCTTTTTTTGAAGGAACCAAAATCTCAAGATTTTGTAAAACATCAATCTGTACACGTTGTCTTCCAGATGACCCCACCATTGATTGTATCGCTGGATCTCTTACTATCGAACTACATACCAGATAATACAAATAATCCTCATTAACATTATCTTTTGCTCTAAATACAATATATTCTGTAGATCCAAAACCAATTTCATTTTCATTAAGAATATTCACTTTTGCTATTTTACCATTTTCAAGGCACGGAGTGATCCTCGCCATAATTGTATCTCCGTTACGAAACTTAGAACCTCCTTCATATATAGCCTCTTGATATGTTGGAATATCTCTACAAAAAGGAATCAATTGATCCATTGGTACTTTTTTAGCAGTTGTACCCTTCTTCAACGATTCACGCGGATTAATATTCGCAATTTCATACATTCTTTTTACTAACCATTCAGATATCATACCCAATCGCCCCCAGATTCTTCCGTATCTCATCTTCCAGCTCGTGGCTCTGCTCAAAAAGTTCCGTAAGTTCTGATGTCAGACGCTTCATTTTCTCATCGAATGGCTCTCCATCATCTTCCTGTTCTTCAATCCCCACATAACGTCCCGGAGTTAAAATATAATCCTGCCTTTCAATCTCATCTAAATCTGCAACTGCACAGAAACCTTTTACATCTTCCAGCGTTCCATCTACAAATGCCGTATATGTATCTGCAATCTTTGCAATGTCATCATCTGTAAGCTCACGCAGTTTACGACTAACCATAGTTCCCATCTTACGAGCATCAATAAACAACGTCTTGCCTGTCTGTTTCTTTTGTTTATTCAAGAACCACAAAGATACCGGAATCTGTGTTGTATAGAAAAGCTGTGTTGGCATTGCGACAATACATTCTACCAGATCATCTTTAACGATATTTTTACGGATTTCTCCTTCTCCACCAGACTGTGAAGAGAGAGAACCATTTGCGAGCACCATACCAATCCGTCCTGCCGGAGCAAGATGATGGATCATATGCTGCAGCCATGCAAAGTTTGCATTTCCAGCCGGTGGCATTCCATATTTCCACCGTACATCTTCTTTCAGCTTATCTGCTCCCCAGTCAGAAAGATTAAATGGAGGATTCGCCATAATATAATCTGCACGTAAAGTTGGATGGCGATCATCCAAGAATGTATCTGCTGCATATCCGCCCAAATCTGGCTCTATCCCTCTAATCGCTAGATTCATTTGTGCCATCTTCCATGTCGTTGGATTCGAATCCTGTCCATAGATTGAAATATTGCTAATATTTCCACTGTGTTTTTCCACAAATCGTGCGGATTGAACAAACATACCGCCTGATCCACATGCAGGATCATAGACACGTCCTTTGAAAGGTTTCAGCACCTCAACCAGCGTCCTTACAACACAGGATGGAGTGAAGAATTCTCCACCACGTTTACCTTCCTGCTCTGCAAACATAGAAAGGCAATATTCATATGTACGTCCAAGGATATCCTTTTCATCTCCATGCTCAATCATCTGTATATTTGTAAAAAGGTCTACAACATCCCCCAATCTACGTTTATCAAGCTCTGGGCGTGCAAAATTCTTAGGTAATATATCTTTCAGACGTTTATTTTCTTTTTCTATTGCACGCATAGCATTATCAATCACTGCTCCAATTTCTGGTGTATGTGCCTGTCGCGCAATTTCACTCCATCTTGCATCAGCAGGAACGAAGAAGATACCTTCAGATGTATACTCATCAATATCCTCTTCAAATCCATCACCTTCTGCAAGCAATGCTTTATATTTTTCATCAAATCGATCGGAAATATATTTTAAGAAAATAAGACCTAATACTACACTTTTGTATTCAGATGCGTCCAGATTTCCCCTTAATACACATGCCGCATTCCAAATCTGCTTTTCAAATCCAATATCCGCAGTGTTTTTATCTGCCATTTTATCTGCCTCCCCATGTTTATTCCACAACTTTTTTCAGTATGTCAATTTAATTATATTCAACAAGATAATACAATTATTTTAATTATACCCAATCCATTACAAGAAAACAATGTATATATTACAGGTTCTCTATAGAAAAATGTGCCTTTACGCAGGCTTTCAAGTTCGCATACGCATGCGTTTTCTCCATTGCAAGCCGCTTTTCTTCCTCCGTATTGGCAGTGCTTGCCGCATAGCATCCGGCAAATACACCACTGTCGATACACGCTTGTACATCTGCACCAAAACATCCTGCAAATGCATAGACGGGCACTTTATACGACTTCGCTATCCTCGCTACGCCGATTGGTGTCTTCCCCATCAACGTCTGCGCGTCTAATTTTCCCTCTCCAGTAATAACTTCGTCTGCTGTTTTAATTGCCTGCGCGATCTGTATCTCATCTAATACGATGTCAATGCCCGGCTTTAAGGCTGCATGTAAGAACATCAGACACGCATACCCTAATCCGCCAGCCGCACCTACACCGGGTGTCATGCGGTTTTTGTCGTGTCTCTGCCTGTCGTTTTTATTAATATTCTTGCCTGATTCATCATAACCGTTCAGCTGATTTTCCATCAGAGTAGGATCTTTCCGGTACATATCTTCCACAATATCTGCATACCGGTTCATCGCTGCATCCATCTCCTGTACCATCTTCGCGTCCGCGCCCTTTTGTGGCGCAAAGACGGCACTGCATCCCTGTACACCGACCAGTGGATTTGTCACATCGCACGCAATCTGAAACGTACACGAAGCAAGCTCCGGCATTACATCCTCTGTCGTAATCGACCGAACCTGTGCCAGCCCCTCCGCGCCATAGTCAACTTCTCTTCCTGTCGCATCCAAGAAATGATATCCAAGTGCCTGCAGCATTCCGATCCCTGCATCATTTGTTGCACTTCCACCAATTCCAAGGATGAATTTCCGACAGCCACATGTAATGGCATCGCGTATCATCTCTCCAACCCCATAGGTCGTTGTATGCATCGGATTTCTTCTTTCTTCCGGTACAAGCGGTAACCCGGCTGCCTGCGCCATCTCCAATACTGCCGTCTTTTCTCCTGCCTGCTCATAGATTGTGTAACCCGCCGAAACTTCCGTTCCGACCGGTCCAGTCACAGAGATTGTCCTCGTCTGCACGTGTTCCTTTCCGAATGTAAGTGCTTCCACCGTGCCTTCTCCGCCATCTGCAACCGGAAAGATCTGCACATCAAAGTCCGGGTACTTCTCTAAGATTCCGTCTCGGACCGCATTTCCTGCTTCTAACGACGTAAGACTTCCCTTGAACGAATCCATTGCAACAACGATTTTTCTCTGACTTTTACTTTTGTTAAAATGATTTACCATATTTATTTTCCCCTCTGTCAACTACAATTACCTACTTCACATTTTATCACATATCTGCTATGATGAACTACAGAATTATTGGATGTATTTGTAAGATAGGATGGAACTTATATGAACTGTCAAAAATCATATCGCAGATTGCTTAATTTCATTATTTCCATCGTAATTCTGTTTTCTGGTCTGTACTTTAACCAGACGGAAGCAGATGCTTTTTTTGATGCGGCAAACCCTACCGCCCAGTCGACGGTCAGCGGTGTTGAGCTTCCAATCTCTGCGAATACACAGATCAATACAAGCGAGCTTTTCCTTGCTTCGAGAACCTCTTATATAAAAGAGGCGAAACAGGGGCCTGCACAGGCGGAAACATCTGTCCGTTTTATCGCAGCATTTCTAGATACACGGGAGCTTTCTTCCTCCCGCTATGCTATTTTTTCAGAACCGATTCTGTCGAAAACAATTATCAGTCAACAGAAGATCCTATGCTATATCCATGCACAGGACGGAAAAAAATCCAGCTATTTTTCAGTTTAATCAGGACTAAAAGCAGGACTATGGATGCACATAGTTTTCTTTGCGTACTTAGAAATTGAAAAATGGAGGACATAATCTATGTTTATGAATATTCTTGTTGGTGTTATGGCTGCAATTGCAATTCTTGCCGGAGTCTGGGGCTTCTGGGTCGATCACAGAAAGGATAAGGATCTAACAGATGAAACATCTGCTGCAGGCAGCGCAGATACGATCAGTAAAAACTAAACAAAGTAACACGAAATGCCGGGACAGACATCCCGGCATTTTCTTCTTAGATAAATATTTCTTTATTGCTGTCAGATATGTCTGAGCCAGATGACTCAGCATTTTCTTAACTGTTGTAGTGTCATCGTTTACTCCCCTTTCTCTTCCTCCACTGCCTGCAATATCATGTTCTTAAGCTGTCTTGCGGCAGCGCTGAGTGGATGTTGGTTATCCAATACCATACAGATATCCCGTTTCGGAATTTCTTCTTTTAACGGAATCTGCACGATTTCTCTTTCCATTATAGATTCCCTTGCCATCGCTTTTGGAACGAATGCAAGTCCAAGTTCATGCCGTACCAGCGGCAGGATCTGATCAGTCGTTGCAACCTCCGTATCCGGGGACAGTTCCAGTCCATATGATAAAAACAACTGATTATAAAATTGAAATGTCATCGTCTCACGTCCAAGACATATCAGCGGATAATTTTTTAATTCCCACAGCGATATCTCCTGGCTTCCAAGTGCCATGAACGTTCTTCCTCCGACTAATACCTCCTGAAAAGACTCCAATACAATCTCCTTGAGCGGGGCTTCCACCGCCGCCGGGGTTGACACGACCGCAAAATCAATCATTCCACTTTTCACTGCCTCGATTGCCTGTGGAGTTGAGTGATTATAGATTTTCAGACGTATACCCGGATATTTCATATGAAACTCTTTCAGCTTATCCAGCAGATAGATATTCAAGGCGGTTTCACTCGCGCCGATTGCAATACTTCCATGTGTCAGTCCCGTACTGTCGGTCAGCTCCTCCTCTGCCGCCCATAACTGCTGCATTGCCGCAGATACATGCGTATACAGACGCTGTCCCTCCGGCGTCAACTGCACACCACGGTTCGTTCTCACAAACAGTGTACTATGAATCTGCTGTTCTAAGCTATTCATCGCACGTGTGATATTCGGCTGGCTGTTTCCCAATACACGGGCCGCTTTTGTAAAATTCTCATATTTTGCCACATAATAAAAGATTTTGTAATATTCAAAATTTACGTTCATGCCTCTCCTCATCCTGATATATCAAAGTAGTATCTTTAATATATCAATTATACTTTTTACTTATTTCTGTATGCATAGTATAATCTGTCCGAAAAGAAAAAGCAAGAAGGGATGTGCATATTATGAAAAATACAACGATGTTTCCAAGAGAAGAACATGCAGATGTTTTGTTCCAGAAAATATTAAATGATCCATGGGCATGTGAAAAACTGCAGGAGACCTTTTGTAATTCTCTCGCGCTGAATGACGATACAGATAATTCCCCTTCTGCATCCACATTTGCCAATGTCCTGTTTGATGCATACCACAACCGGGATTTGTCTGCATTTCTGATGGTAATCTGTCAGAATACACTGTTTGATCTGCTGCGGAATTCTTATCTGATTCCATACCGGTTCAATGCAGATGGGAAGCAAAACCCGATTATCATGACAGATACAGAAGGAAATCTGTTATCCGAATATAAAAAAACAGTTCATGAGAAAGAATATCATCATTTTCAGAACGTATGCAAAGAAATCGGTTCAACACAAAATATGTTCTTAGCACAGGCTTATCGGTACAGCCACGCATATACATCTGATTCTATGGACATCAAGCAGAAAAATCTGGAATCCTGCACCGGCGTTCTCCTGATTCGCGAGCTTCCAGACACGATCAAGCAAAAAGAAACCGAAGCAGAAGCCTATTCCGCAGTCTGGGATCTGATGGTAAAGCTGGAGAAGGAACTCCCGATGGCATTTGTATTTTACGGACAGGATACTCTGCTCGAACACAATGAGCATTTTGACGAGCTTGGAATCTTCCTGCCAAATTCCGTTTTTTTGAATAATCTAAAACGGCATATTACAAAAGCAGAGGCGATATTATATGAAGAAGAACACTGATCCGATCTCAACTTCCTATGTTGATATTATGGAAAAAAATCATATGGAAATCCCCTGGCATGATTATACCGGTGATGACAGCAACGTGCTTATCTCCGATGCGGGATTGATTGAAAAAGCTTCCGTTATCGGTCGTGTCGGTCTGATCCTGCTTTCCTGTGGAACCGGAGCATGGCGTGTCCGTACATCCATGAATAAGCTTTCCAAAGAACTCGGTGTAACATGCACGGTCGATGTCGGTCTGATGTCCATTGAGTTTAACTGTTTTGATGGAAATGATTGTGTGTCCCAATCCTTAAGTATTGCAAATACAGGCGTAAACACATCCAAGCTTTACCGAATGGAGCGTTTCGTCGACAGCTTTCCGAATATCGAAGCCCATCTGACCGGTGAAGAAATCCATAAAAGGCTTGATGAAATCGAGAGAATCCATGCGCTTTACTCTCCTGTCAAATTAGGACTGGCGGCAGCACTCGCCTGCTGTGCATTTACATTTCTGCTCGGCGGCGGTCCCGTGGAAATGATTCTTGCATTTATTGCTGCAGGTGTTGGCAATATCATACGAACAAAACTGATCAAGCATCATTTTACCTTATTTCTAAACATTGCTGCTTCTATCTCGGCTGCCTGTCTGATCTACACGATCTGTCTAAAGCTTGCCGAAATGCTGTTCCATGTAGCCGCGGTGAACGAAGCGGGTTATATATGCTCTATCCTGTTTATCATCCCAGGATTTCCATTTATTACAAGCGGCATTGACCTTGCAAAGCTGGATCTCCGTTCCGGACTGGAACGACTGACTTATTCCATTATTATCGTTTTGGTTGCAACCATGTCTGCATGGATCATGGCTTTGTTGTTACATTTACAGCCACTGTCTTTCGCAGACATGCATATCAATGTATGGGTACATTTTATACTCCGGATAATTACAAGCTTCTGTGGTGTATTCGGATTTTCCCTGATGTTCAACAGTTCTGTTTCAATGGCATGTACGGCTGCAATGATTGGTGCTGTCGCAAATACACTCCGTCTGGAGCTCGTAGACCATTGTGGAATTCCTGCCGCTGTAGCTGCATTTCTTGGGGCACTGACAGCAGGACTTCTTGCATCCTTTATAAAACAGAATCATGGATATCCAAGAATTTCACTTACGGTTCCTTCCATCGTTATTATGGTTCCGGGACTTTACTTATATCGTGCAATTTATAACTTTGGCATTATGTCTCTTACCGAAGCGGTCTCGTGGTTTACATCTGCAATCATGATTATCATTGCACTTCCACTCGGTCTGATCTTTGCAAGAATTCTGACTGACCGTACATTCCGGTACTGCACATAACACAAATTACCTTACCAAACAAAGGAGGACAAACAAATGCTTACAGCCGTAACAGGTATCAACTGGGGTGACGAAGGAAAAGGTCGTGTCATCGATCTATTAGCAGAGCAGGCGGATATCGTCGTCCGCTATCAAGGCGGAAATAACGCCGGTCACACCGTCGTTGTTGGTCGTGATAAATATGTATTAAATCTGCTTCCATCCGGGATTCTGCATCCGGATGTCACATGTGTTTTAGGGGATGGAATGGTCATTGACTTAGAGCATCTCACGAAGGAAATCGAGGCGCTGCGAGGAAAAGGTATTCCTATCACACCAGAAAATCTAAAGCTTTCCAAGCGTGCCACGATCTCTATGCCTTGGCACCGGGTGCAGGATGAACTAGAAGAAGCCCGGCTGGAAAAGGATGGTTCCGCCTTCGGTTCCACACGTCGCGGTATCGCCTATGCTTACAGCGACAAATATAGAAAGAAAACGCTCCGGCTTGGTGATCTGCTTCATCTGAACGAGGGCTATATACACAACCGGCTGCACATGATGCTGGATGCCAAAAACATGGAGCTTTCCGGCTGTTATCATCAGGAGCCAATGTCCTATCCGGCACTGCTCTCCTGGTGTGAGAAACAGGCGGCAGCATTCTCCGCATATATCTGCGATACCGGCGCATTCTTAAGAAATGCCCTAGCAGACCATAAAAAAGTGCTTTTGGAGGCACAGCTTGGTGCCATGCGTGATATTGACTATGGCATATTCCCATATACATCCAGCTCATCCACGATCTCAGCCTATGGTCCGATCGGTGCCGGAATCCCCGGTGCTCCGCTCTCCCATGTCGTCGGTGTTCTGAAAGCATACTCGACCTGTGTCGGTGCCGGTCCATTTACCGCAGAGAAAGCAATGTCCGAATCATGGAAAGATGATCTTCGCCGTGCCGGCAATGAATACGGTGCTGCAACCGGACGTCCAAGACGTGTTGGTCCTTTTGATGCCGTTGCCAGCCGTTACGGACTCCAATGTCAGAACGCAGACCGGATTGCCCTGACAAAACTGGATGTATTAAGCTCCATGAAGGAAATTCCGATTATCACAGAATACCTGCAGCACACGAAACATATTATGGATTTTGACCCAACAGATAATATGGATAATCTCCTGCCTGTCATCGATATCGTTCCTGGCTGGCAACAGGATATCTCGCATTGCCGTTCTTATGATGAACTGCCGGACAATGCAAAACGATATATAGAAACGATTGAAAAACTGCTTGATCACGAGATACAATTTATCTCAGTCGGTGCGGAACGAAATCAATACCTGACAAAAGGGGAATGGCTGTAAAGCCACTCCCCTTTGTTATGTGTACATCTTCACTCTTCTCTGATACTCTGCATACGTGAGCGGTGCTTTCTCACTCAGTATCTTTGATTTAATCACAGTTCCGATAAATAACGTATGGGAACCACAAGATATCTTCTCTGTCACCGTCGCTCCAAGCATCGCCACGCTCTGCCATCCGAGATACGGGATTCCCTGTTCATTGACCGGAAGCTCCAGTGTTTTCATTTTGTCAACATCTCTTCCAGACTGATATCCAAAATGCTTGATTGTCTCGAAGGTGCATGTCTCATCTAAGATACTGACTGCAAATATCCCACTCTTTTTGAGTAACTCACATGTATAACTCTGATTGGAAACCGCAATTGCAATCTGTACCGGCTCGTGGCTGATCTGCATACATGTATCAATGATACAGCCATTTGCTTTTTTCTCCCACACCGTCGATAACATGTATAATCCATAGGTAATACACTGTGTTGCTATCCGTTCCATCTTCCACATCTCCTATCTGATTTTGTTTCCGATAGTATGTGCAAAATGAGATTTTCTATAGATAAAATATTATCAATTTAAGCAAAAATGGTACAAAACAGATCATATATTGTCTATTTTGTACCATCATCAAAGGACAGGAAATAAGATTTAAAATCTGTATTTGGATTGTTCTAGCTCCACATTGCCTCGATCTCAGTCTTGGATACCACACCGACACTTTTCTTCACGATCTCGCCATCTTTGAACAGAATCAAAGTCGGGATGCTTGCCACGCCATAAGACATCGCAATATCCATCGCCTGATCGACATCGAGCTTGCAGACCTTGACCTTTCCTTCATACTCGTCCGCAATCTCAGAAACCGTTGGTGCCAGCATCTTACACGGGCCACACCATGTTGCCCAGAAATCTACGAGCACGAGTCCCTTTGCATCGAGTACTTCTGCCTTAAAATTATCGTTATTTAAAATTACTTCTGCCATTTTCATTCACTCCTTATCTTTTGATTTATGTTACCCTTTACTGCTTCCTTTTAATCACACTACCACGCTTCACCCGGATATTTCATGCCCCAGTCTTTCCGAAGCTTCGTCATGATTTCCATTACATCCCTGGAATACGCAAGCTGCATCGCGGATGCATCCCCGCTTTTTACTGCCTGTTCCATATCCTGCATCTCATAGTACAGCGCATCCGCAGTATCTCCGGCTGTAATCTCCGTCTGCGCGCCACTTTCGGCATCCACGATGACTGCCTTATCCGCGCGCGGATATTCCATGATCTCGATATATCCTTTTTCCAGACTGATCATCGCACGCTTTGGCTGTTTTGAATGCATCGAGAGTGCAACCGTTGCCATCTGCCCCTGGGCATTCTTGAGCAGAATTGTTGCCTGCTCATCCGAACCGGTCGGAGAAGGCTTCCACTGGCTCACGATCTCATCCGGCTGTTCGTCCAGAAAACTCCGGACGATTGACAATGCATATACGCCGATATCAAGCATCGCGCCACCGGCAAGATTCATATTGAAGAACCGGTTAGACATATCATATTCCTTGAAGCTTCCGAAATTCATCGTGATGATCTGCACCTTTCCAAGCTCACCACTTTGCACGATATCCCACAGCTTCTTGTAGATTGGCATATGCCAGATCGTCATTGCTTCTGCAAGCACAAGCTTTTTTTCTTTCGCAAGCGCGATCATATCATCCAATTCTCTGCTGTTAAGCGTAATTGATTTTTCAACAAGCAGATGCTTTCCATACATCAGCGCCTGCTTCATAAATGCATAATGTGTATTATGCGGACTCGTAATATAGATGATATCTACATTCTCATCCAAAAACATATCATCGATCGAATCATATACTTTGGAAACACCGTATTTTTCAGCGAATGCAACCGCCTTTTCATGTGTCCGGTTTCCAACTGCATATAACGATTTTCCCATCTTCTGCAATGCCTGTGCCATCTCATTTGCGATCACTCCGGTACCAAGCACTGCCCAATTCAACGTATCCTGCATCTGCTTTGCCACCTCATCTTTCACTAATATGTTTCAATACCATTAAAATAATCTTTCACCATCTTCACCACGACACCCGACAACAGGAATACCGCAATCAGGTTCGGGATTACCATCAAACCGTTAAATGTCTCCGCGATACTCCAGAGAAGTCCGAGATTCACTGTTGCACCAACGATTGCAACCAGGGAATACACAAGCATGAACGGTTTATTTACCCGTGTACCAAACAAAAATTCAATACATCGGACGCCGTAAAGTCCCCAGCCAATGATTGTTGAAAATGCAAAACAACACATTGCAATCGCTGTGAAGATGGATACCCAGCCACCATAAGTCGCTGTGAAACCACTGATTGTAAGCTCTGCGCCTGCCGCCTGACCATATCCAATCGGAACTTTGCTGCATAAGATTACAAGTGCGGTCAATGTACAGATTACAATCGTATCAACAAATACTTCAAAGATTCCGAAGAATCCCTGCTTTACCGGTTTTCTTGTATCTGCACATGCATGTGCGATCGAACCGGTACCAAGACCAGCCTCGTTCGAGAAGATACCACGGGAAACACCTTTCTTCATACTCATGAAGAAGCTTCCAACGACGCCACCGGTCACAGATGCAGGGTTAAATGCACCTTCAAAGATCGATGCAAATACCGATGGCACGTTCTTGACATTCAGCAGCACAACTCCGATTGCAAGCACGATATACATTACTGCCATAAATGGTACCAGCTTCTCTGTTACCTGTCCGATCCGCTTAATTCCGCCGAGCAGAATGAGCGCAATCAGGATTGCAAGCACAATTCCGATAATGAGATTCAGGGTAGAAACCTGATTCTCGGAAATTACATTATAATTAAACAATGCTGAGTCAATCGCCGTTGTGATCGTATTGACCTGCGTTGCATTTCCCGTACCAAATACCGTCAATACGCCAAATGCAGAGAACAGATATGCCAGCCATTGCCAATGCTTCTTCAATCCGTTCTTAATATAATACATCGGTCCTCCGACATAATCACCATCCTTATTTTTCTCGCGAAAATGCACCGCGAGTGTAACCTCTGCAAACTTCGTACACATACCGAGCAGCGCAGATATCCACATCCAGAAGATTGCACCCGGTCCTCCGATGGCGATGGCTCCGGCTACACCGGCTACATTTCCGGTTCCAACCGTTGCCGCAAGTGCCGTACAGACTGCCTGAAACGGTGTGAGCGCACCGTCGCCCGCTTCCTTCTTCTTGAACATTCGTCCGAATGTCACCTTCATGGCATACGGAAACTTCCGTATCTGTAAAAACCGGGTACGAAAGCTCAAATATAACCCAACACCGATAATACAGATCATCGCCGGGACGCCCCAGATAAAATTATTGATCACACTATTGACTGCGTCTACTTTTTCTAACATTGATAAACTCCTATTCTAAAAGCCTTCCTTCTTTCGCTGTTTCCGAAGCTCGCTGCGTTTCTTTCCGGCCTCCCATTCCGCTTCTTCCACAACTGTCTCTAATTTCAATCTTGGTACCCGCCGCGGCTTATTATCCTCATCCAATGCAACCAGTGTCAGATATGCACGGTTCACCGGATAACGCATCCCATCTATCTTCTCTAAATAGGAATCCACGCGGATTTCCATCGACGAATTTCCGACATAGGTTACGCGTCCGATCAATACGACAATATCATGCTGACGAAGGCTACGCAGAAAAGTCAGATTATCTACCGATGCTGTGAGCACATGTCCCTCAGAATGCCGCATAGCCGTAAGACCTGCCACCTCGTCAATCCAGCCCATCAGTATTCCACCAAACATCACATCTGCGCCATTTAAATGTTCCGGACGAATCTCATGAAACTGTTCTGTCAGAGAATCCGCAACCCGTTTTTCTTTTATTTGCTCTTCCATGCTGTCATTCCTTTCCTGCTCTCATCCGATCAACTCATACTGTAGAAATTCATACTTTAATTTCGAGCCTTCCCCAATATTCTCCGGCAACAACGCTCTTGCAACCAGTTTCAGATCATCGGACTCAATATCCGTCCGTTTGAGATTTGCATAATCTCCATCTATGCTTACTACTTCATAATACCATGTTTCCATACGATAGCTCCCTATATCATCTTAATCCATAATGCTTATTGTATCATACTTCATCACACACCGACGTGATGACCTGTGCATATCAGCGTGCTTCATTATATCATGTCACCGGATTATTTTCATCTTTTAATTCCATTTTTCTACAATTTTATGTCATGATACATACGCCCCGCAGTTGCCTTTTTCCCTTCAAAATGCTAAGATATTTCCAGTTAAAAAACACATATATAAGAAAGGAATGTCCCATGCCTGTAAATAAAAATAACGGTTACCATACATTATCCAAAGATTTATCAGAACGTATCGAACAGGATCGCGCGAATCACTGGGTCAATCCATATGCCTGCCCGGATTCTGCCATCATCCGTCGTTTTGACGATCATGACAAGCCACATCTCTGGCGTCCTGCTTTCGTTATGGATGTCGAGAAAATCCTGCACAACAATTATTATAACCGATATTCGGATAAAACGCAGGTTATCTCCTGCTATAAAAATGACGATATCTCCAGGCGTGCGTTACATGTGCAGCTCGTCTCCCGTATCGCACGTACTATCGGCATGACACTTGGCTTAAACCTGGATCTGATTGAAGCGATTTCCCTTGGACATGATATCGGTCACACTCCGTTCGGACATGCCGGGGAGCGTTTCTTAAATGCACTTTATAACGGGCATACCGGACGATTGTTCAATCATAATATTCACAGTGCACGTGTCCTGGATCATCTGATTTTCCGGAATGTAAGCCTGCAGGTATTAGACGGTGTCATCTGCCATAATGGTGAGCTTGAGCAGCAGGAATATAAACCAAAGCGCTTTTCTGCCACGGATCCATGGGGAGAATTTGATACCAATCTCGAAGACTGCTACACCGATCCTTCTGCGAACAAACGACAGATTCCCGGCACACTGGAGGGCTGTATCATGCGGATCAGTGACATTATTGCATATCTTGGCAAGGACCGGCAGGACGCATTAAAGATTGGTCTGATTGAAAATAATAACCACTTTACTTCCGGTACGCTTGGCACAACCAATGCACAGATTATCAATAATATGACAGTCAGCATCATAGAGCACAGCTATGGAAAACCTTATATCAGTATGGATAAAGATGTATACGAAACTTTTTCAAAGGCGAAAACAGAAAACTATCAGACAATATATAACAATCCGCAGTTAAATGATATGTACAACAACAATATCCGTCCGATGTTCCACGATATGTATGAAGCACTTCTCACACAGGCAAAAAGGATGGACCAATCATCCATCCTTTACAAACATCATATTAATTATATCCGAAGTGCCAACCAATATAGTCATTATTTTAATATTGATAAATACATGGAGCACTACCTGAGTCAGGATCCGAATGAAATTGTCGTTGATTTCATGGCAAGCATGACCGATGATTATTTTATTGATCTGTACAACTACCTGTTTCCAAACGGATCCTACAAGGTTGACTATATCGGGTATTTCGACTAATGCATCAACAAGGACGTATACAATCATTTCATAATTGTATACGTCTTATTTTTTTCCGGAATTCATCGAATTGATATGGTTTCTTACGAAACCACAAGGATGTCTTCTAATCCGGAATAATCTCGATATATACCTGATCATATTTGTGCTTTAATTCCTGCTTGATCTCATCCCTTACCTGATGCAGGATGCTGATATGTATCACATCTGTCTGGTTGCCGATATAGACTTCCACCCAGATCTTCCGTCCCGTCTGGATCACATCAAGGAATGTCACTTCGTATGGATAATCCTTCATATGCTTATCTACGATGGAACGGATCTGGTTCAACACCTCTTCCTCCGGTGCAAACAAAACCAGATTCTTGATGCTCTGGAAGATCACAACGACCGGCTCCCGGATCAGCAAAATCGCCATCACTGCCGCTACTGCCGGATCAATATATGGTGTCAGGAAATGAAGCTTCGTATGAAGCAGCAACACCTGTACCACAAATGCAACCGCCACACCCAGGCTGCTCACAACATCCAGCTTCCACATATAGAGCTCTGCTTTGATCGTCTCTGACTCGTATTTCTTACTGTAATGATTCAGTACGAGATACATCGCTGCACATCCTATGCAGACAAGGAACTCAAACACTGCAATCTTCCCAGCATTTACCTCATGTCCGCCATGCACGAGCAGCTTTACGTTCTCCACAAGCAGATTACAAGTGAGTGCCAGCAAGACGCTGTACTTCACGAGCAGGAATAGCGATTCTACCTGTGAGTATCCATATGGGTGTTTCTCCGTAACCGGCTTATACAGAAGCGGCACCAACACAAGAAACGGTCCGATCATAACAAGATCTGCCGCATCAAACAAACAGTCCGTAAGCAGCGAATGCGAATGCGTGATCCACGCCATAACTCCTTCCGCTATAATAAATAAAAGGCTTCCAAGAAAAGATAATCGTAATATCTTCTTCTCTATCTTCAACTTATCTTTCTTCATATATATTTTCCTCTTCCCATTCTCGCCTTTTACTATAACATAAAAATCCCGTTTGGAAAATATACCAAACGGGATTGCTTTATTTTTTTTATGACATACACAAGTAAATCATTACTTATGGAAGCCAGCTTATACGAACCTCTTTCAGCTGTCCGGTTACATCATTAAACTCGAACTCATATCCACTGTCACCCATATACACTTCTGATTCTATCATATACTTTACATTTTTCCCATCCTCTTCAGCATTTTCACTGCTATTTTCCAGCAGCTCATCCTTTGTAAGGGTAGTAGGGAATGAAAAATGTACCTTTTTTGCTCCATCTATCATATATTCACTGATTTCAGCATTCATGGAAGCATCATAATCCGGCTGTGGTACATAGAGGTGCGAATATCTCACATATGAAAGCACACAGTCCTCAGCCTTCTGCTCGCTGTCAGTGAAATTACCAAATTTAAACTGCATTGTTACATAATCGTTGATAGATGCCTGATACCTCTCAGTTTCATAATTTACATTTACATTGTTGCCACTGTTGTTAAGGTCACTCTCATCAAATGGAATACCTGCATCTATAAGATCCTTGAGTGTTGATTCTCCTAATATGAGCTTCGTACCATTGTACACAAATGATCTGTTGTCCATATCTGCATATTTCTCGCTGAGTCCCTGCTCCAATGTGAAATCATCATATACCGGAAGCGTAAACTCCGTTGATTCATCATATGTATCAGCAATATCCTCCGTATCATCTGCCGATATATCAGCAGCATCTTCTCCGGTAGTATTTTCCTCCGTTACAGTTACCTGTTCTGTTGCCTCTGTCTTCTCTGCTTTGTTGTCCGACTCGTCTGTCCCACAGCCAACAAGAGACATTCCAAGTACTACTGTGACAAGTCCCAGCTGCAGCATCCTTCTGTTTTTCATATAGTATGTTCCTCCTTGATAAAAATATGTTTTCGGATTTATTATCACTTATCACCCGAAATCTGTCGAGGTTAAATCAGTAGCATCCATGCAACCAGTGGTAGCAATGATTGATTTTTGCAATTTTTATCACTTTTTATCAATCAATATATATTTTTTAATTTTCTCACTCCTCAGTAATGCTCATAAACCTTGTATATGTCTTAGGGTTCATTATCTCCGGAGAATCATCAGCAAATCCATTTATGCTGTATATATTGCCATCTTCAAGATCTGTATACGCATTAAAGTAATACGAAGTCTTCCTTGTGCCGTTCCGTATACGCAATATGGAATAGGCATAATAATAGTAAATTTTTCCCTTTTCCTCATACTGTCCTTCGGCTGTAACCTTGGAAATCCCGGCAGAGTTGCTGTCTTCTGCCATATCAGCTGCACTCTTCCATGTATACGGAATAACAGACACTATCACCTGTGATTTATCAGCCTCAGAATAATAAGATTTCCCAGTCTGATCATCTCTTAGAAGTATGAAATTCTCTGGAATTTCATAGGATACATATATATCTTCATTTGCAATGCTGTCCACAAGCTCTGCATCAGTATATTCTTCTTTCACGACATCTGAACTGAATGTGCCTGAATACCCATCTGCCTGCCAGTATGAGCCTGTCATATCATTTGTCTCATCCGTAGGAACTGCACTGGAAGTAACACAAGCTGCCTCATCAATGGCCTTTTCATACATATCATTTCTCGATGCAGTATCCATGGCAGCTATATCTGTTCCATCAAATCTTACCACTGTGAGAAACCGTTTATCATCTCCTGCATCTGAAATGAGCACACAGAAATATGAACTGTCATATTCAGCGCCACGTTCCTCCTTCATGCTCACTATATATCTTATATACTCCCTGTCATCCACACGAATCTTCTCGGGATACTGTTCCATCGTATAGCCGGATTCCTTCATATGTTGTACACGTCCGTCTCTGTCATTCCAGAAATCATCAGCAGAATCATCCTCAACATCTATCTGTACCAGATACTCGTCGGTACTTCTTATGTTGAGGCAGCCACTTTCATGTATAATAGCTATTCCTGCTGGTTTTACGGAAAAAGCATATCCCTTAAATACGATATGCCACAGTTCAGAGTACAACGTCTCATCTTCTGTCTGATCATGGTTTTTCAGATTGATTACGCCCATAAAATCCAAAGCAGCAGCTATTGCACCTGCAAATATAACGACAGATATAATCACATATAATACCTTTTTAAATTTCTTCATCCGCTTTTTCATCCTCAAGTATTATCTGAAGTATTTCCTCTTTCTTTATTCTTTGCATCTCGGATCCTGTAAGTATCAGAAGGATAATCATTACAATCACAAAAACCGCAACAAAAATCAGCGTCGACAGGCTGTAGTTCAAAAACAATCCTGAATTATCATTTCCTGTGTAACACTGTATATAATCTCCATCCCGTATTCCAGGCACATCAAGCCATACAGTATTCATTATCTTTCTTCCATCATCATCAAAATAACACAGATCAGCCTTTGTATACTGCTGGTACACCTTCTCAACACGTACATTATCGTTTTTATCTTTATGGTTGCTCCACTCATTCCTGACAAACAACACTGCCATCATAACAATGGAAAATATACATATAACTGTCATAATTCCAAATATTACTTTAAGCCTCATGAACCGGTTCCTGCCTCGAAGATTTTTCATGTGCACTATATTGTTTGATGCTAGATTCTCCTGAGTCAGTTCACCCTGTTTTTTTCTTTCTTCTCCATATATAAGCTCATCCATCTGAACATCAAGTATCTCACATATACACACAAGTCTGTCAAGATCCGGATATGCCTTATCTCTCTCCCATTTGGACACTGCCTGTCTGCTTACACCTATCTTATCAGCAAATTCTTCCTGACTCAGTTCGGCTTTCTTACGATATTCCTGTATTCTGGATCCTATATACAACATCCTTTTTCCTCCTCTTAATAGTCGGCGTTTCTCTTAACTCTTCAAAATGAAACGGAGCCCCTGTCACTGCAACATAAAATGGCAAAGGACTCCTATGAAGTTTTCCATCAGTCCTCTTTTGTAGTAAAATTTGATGAGATACTCTGGTAATGAATCCATGTTTGTGACAACAAATGTGTACATGTAAACCATCTGGTTTTCCGGCTTTTCACCCTTGCATACCACACGCCTTTCATAAGGCCATCAGCCAGTTTCACAGCTATGCCGTAAATAATCATATATATTTAATTCTCAATACCCAACCACATCATACTTCGGATTGCTCTCCTGATCCTCATACATAACAACAAGCTTGTCCTCACATACCATAATTGAAAAGATGTAGGTCGGATCAGTATATGCAACCGATTCATAGCAATCCGCATATTGCTTTAGAACTTTTTCATTATTGCCATTCAAATCCGTCTGTATCAATTCTGTATTTCCATTTTCCTGTTTCAGATAAAACAGTTTATCACCATAGGAATTATACTCCAGAACGTGTTCCGATATTGTCGTATACTGTGTTTCATCGGACTCTTGTTTCTTGTCTGTTTTCTCACACTGTTTTAACGTATACTTCCCCTTCTCATCTGTACATAACAGATATCTGTTTCCATTTTTCCTGATACTTTTTTCACCATACTCATTATAGACAGCTTCCAGATAATAACTATCATCATCATAGATAATCTCAGCATAAAAATCCTTTGCACGACTATAAGTTTGGTCAATAAATTTTCCCAGATATAATTCCTTCTTATCTATATTTATCTGACTCTCTATTTTTACCCTATATACATCAAAATACTCATAGTCATCGTCTACAGGAGTCTCATAATAGAGATATCCATCTTTTATTGCGCAATAAAAAGCTGAATCTGTATATGGTTCATCTACATTTCCATTTTCCACATTTATCCGGCTTAAGAAATAAGCATCCTGTAAATAATATGTAAAATATACATATCCATCATAATAATCTAACCGGATGAGCCAGCCGGTTTCCTCGATGTCATCCATCTCCCAAGCCTTCTTGATCTCATCGAACGTAATGATCGTCGACATTTTGCCTTCTTTATCTACCTTGCAGATTGCATTCTCAGTTTTATGAAAGAAAAACAGTTCATCCCTATTTGCCACTGCACGCTCGTTGTAATTCATTACTTTATCCTCATATGCTGCATCCGGACCGTGTTCTTCTTTCGCATATGCACCATAGATTGCTTTGTAATTATTGTAAATAACAAAATTCTTCCAAACGAAAAATGCGGACACACACACGAACGCAATTCCCACAACCAGAGACGATATATGAACCGCTTTGCTCTCCTTATCAAACAAATTCTTATTTCGCCGATACTCGTATATTTGGATAAGCAAAACAATTATCATCACTGCTATTCGCACAAAATACAAAACTGTGCTTTGTTCTGCATAGACATGTGCCTTAAAGCAATACAGATTGCTTATAAAATCGACAATCAAAACTGCAATTACTGTCACATCTACAAACAAATCTAGACGCGCCGAAGTTTTTTCATTTACCTTCTGCATAATCCATGCCAGAATATAGCACACCAATGCGCAGGTAAATAACACTTCCAATCCTAGCCAGAAATTTGCACCATACACTTTAACAAAATCATCCAGATTGCAAAGTCTGGCATACTTCGTGTAAAAAGCAAGACCAAATGGATATTCACCTCTCCACAATGGTGATGCACCAATTAACTGTTTCAATGCCTGACATGCCACAATCATTGCAATCAGACGTATAAACCATATTCTGTGATATGTGATTATTTTCTTCTGTTCATCTTCCAGCATTATACTCCCCATGTTTTCGTTCTTTTACTTCATTTCAATTTTTGTAACCATATCAAGTATACACAAAATACATATACTTGTCATTCACAAAATGGAGTCAAGCAAAAAAATCCCCTACACTCCATTATGAAGTATAGGGGATTCTTTTATTTGATTACGAAATCAAAATGTCTACCATATGTGGTGTATCCTACTTATTAGCGATTGCAGCCTGAGCAGCAGCAAGTCTAGCGATAGGTACACGGAATGGTGAACATGATACATAATCAAGACCAATCTTGTGGCAGAACTCAACAGATGAAGGATCTCCACCGTGCTCACCACAGATACCGATATGAAGCTTTGGATTTACTGGCTTACCAAGCTTAACTGCCATATCCATGAGCTTACCAACACCTGTCTGGTCAAGCTTAGCAAATGGATCGTTCTCGAAGATCTTAGCATCATAGTAAGCATTGAGGAACTTACCAGCATCATCTCTTGAGAAACCAAATGTCATCTGAGTCAGATCGTTTGTACCGAAGCAGAAGAAGTCAGCTTCCTTAGCGATGTCATCAGCTGTAAGAGCAGCTCTAGGAATCTCGATCATTGTACCAACTTCGTACTTCAGATCTACGCCTGCAGCAGCGATCTCAGCATCAGCAGTCTCAACAACTGTCTTCTTAACATACTTAAGCTCCTTAACCTCACATACAAGTGGGATCATGATCTCTGGCTCAACATTCCAATCCGGATGTGCCTTCTGAACTTCGATCGCTGCACGGATAACTGCCTTTGTCTGCATCTTAGCGATTTCCGGATAAGTAACAGCAAGACGGCATCCTCTGTGACCCATCATAGGGTTGAACTCATGAAGTGAGTTGCAAAGAGCCTTGATCTCATCAACTGTCTTATTCTTAGCCTTAGCAAGCTTCTCGATATCAGCATCCTCTGTAGGAACGAACTCATGAAGAGGTGGATCCAGGAATCTGATTGTAACAGGATTTCCTTCGAGTGCCTCATAGAGTGCCTTGAAGTCATTCTGCTGATATGGAAGGATCTTGTCCAGAGCTTCTTCTCTCTCTTCTACTGTATCAGAGCAGATCATCTCACGGAATGCTGCGATTCTCTCTGGATCGAAGAACATATGCTCTGTACGGCAAAGACCGATACCTTCTGCACCAAGCTCACGAGCCTTCTTAGCATCTGCCGGTGTATCAGCATTTGTTCTAACCTTCAATGTTCTATACTTATCAGCCCATGCCATAACTCTACCGAATGTACCAGCGATAGAAGCATCAACTGTCTTGATAACTCCATCATAGATGTTACCTGTTGTACCATCGATTGAGATGAAGTCACCTTCCTTAAATGTCTTACCTGCAAGTGTGAACTGCTTGTTTTCCTCATCCATAATGATGTCGCCACAACCAGATACACAACATGTACCCATACCACGAGCAACTACGGCTGCGTGAGATGTCATACCACCACGAACTGTCAGGATACCCTGAGCAGACTTCATACCTGTGATATCTTCTGGAGATGTCTCAAGACGAACAAGAACTACCTTCTCGCCTCTTGCTGCCCATGCCTCTGCATCGTCAGCTGTAAATACAACCTTACCACATGCAGCACCAGGAGAAGCACCAAGGCCCTTACCCATAGGTGTAGCTGCCTTAAGAGCTGCTGCATCGAACTGTGGGTGAAGAAGTGTATCAAGGTTACGAGGATCGATCATAGCAACTGCTTCTTCCTCTGTCTTATGTCCCTCATCTACAAGGTCACAAGCGATCTGAAGAGCTGCCTGAGCTGTTCTCTTACCATTTCTACACTGAAGCATGTAAAGCTTCTTGTTCTCAACTGTGAACTCCATATCCTGCATATCATGGTAGTGATTCTCAAGTGTCTCACATACCTGAATGAACTCTGCATATGCTTCTGGGAATTCCTGCTCCATCTGAGCGATTGGCATTGGTGTACGAACACCGGCAACTACGTCCTCGCCCTGTGCGTTGATAAGGAACTCACCCATAAGCTTCTTCTCACCTGTTGCAGGGTCACGAGTAAATGCAACACCTGTACCAGACTCGTTGTTCAGGTTACCGAATACCATAGGCATTACGTTAACGGCTGTACCCCATGAATAAGGGATATCGTTATCTCTTCTGTATACGTTTGCACGAGGGTTATCCCATGAACGGAATACTGCCTCGATAGCAAGCTTCAACTGCTCTACAGGATCTGAAGGGAAGTCTGTACCAAGCTGATTCTTGTACTCAGCCTTGAACTGCTCTGCAAGAGTCTTAAGATCTGCTGCTGTAAGCTCAACGTCGAACTTAACACCCTTCTCTTCCTTCATCTTGTCGATCAGCTGCTCGAAGTACTTCTTACCAACTTCCATAACAACGTCTGAGAACATCTGGATGAAACGTCTGTAAGAATCATATACGAAACGCTCGAATGCTGGATCCGGGTTACCAGCGATCATAGCTGCAACTACCTCGTCGTTCAAACCGAGGTTCAAGATTGTATCCATCATACCAGGCATAGAAGCTCTGGCACCTGAACGTACAGAAACAAGCAATGGATTCTTGAGATCGCCAAACTTCTTGCCGTTGATCTCCTCCATCTTCTTAACACCTTCCATAGCCTGAGCCATGATCTCATCATTAATCTTACGACCATCCTCATAGTACTGTGTACAAGCTTCTGTTGTAATTGTGAATCCCTGTGGTACCGGAAGACCAATTGTTGTCATCTCTGCAAGGTTGGCACCCTTACCACCAAGAAGATTACGCATGGTCATGTCGCCTTCGCTAAACATATAAACCCACTTGTTTGCCATTTGTCATATACCTCCTAAGTAATCAAATTTCTGCGATAGCAGACTATGGCACGTCCCCATCACACTGCAAGAAATTATAACATAATTTTCACAATTGATAAAGGCATTTTTATAAATATTTAGTAAAATCGCCATAAAAAAGCATAAAAAGAAAGGCAATTGGTTTTCCGGACGTATTTTACGCGGAAATCAACTGCCTTTTTTATTCTCTTTTCAGTCCGGGCTGCTCGTATCTACTGCTGCGGCAAATCCGTTCCGGACACTTCCGTATCGTCTGTCGGGGTGCCGGTTGTTTCTTCCGGGTTCTGGACTTCCATCTTCTCCGGTGCATCTTTCACCCGCTCGAAAACCATGCTTTCTGTATCTATTGATACGGTGAGCATTCCATTTTCCACGGTAAAAGCAATCTCCTCATCATCCGAATAAAGCATGCCTTCCTTCCATTGAAACTGCTCTGTCTCCTCTCCGAAGCCAAGGCTTGCCGTGCCATCCGCATACAACGTAAGTGCCATGGAATCCAGCCCATATGACACGATATCGTCGTGAGAATAGCTGTCCCCGTCCGACTCCATGGAATACAGATGGTATACCCCCGCAGCCGAAGACTTCTTCTCTGATTTTGCACAGGCCGCGAAGATACACATGCATCCCACAAGTAAAAATGAAAGTACGATCATGCGAAGCGCTGTTTGTCGTGTTCTCATGCTGCCGTCCTCTCGTACAACTTGGTTTCTATATAGCCTATGCGCAAATCCTCTGTTTAGAACTTATTTTTCATAGCAGGAAAATACCGCCTGTTTCTTCTCATCGGAAAGCTTTGGTGTGATAAGGCTCACGACCGGAACGATGATAAGTCCGGCAAGCATTGCAAATGCACCACAGTTGATTGGCGACTGCAACACGGTTGGGAATGATGCTCTCGCAAGCATATTCGCTACCATGATGCCACTGCCGAACAGGAAGTTCACAAGCACGGCGGCCTTCGTCACGCCCTTCCAGTACAGGCTGTAGATAAATGGTGCAAGGAATGCGCCTGCAAGCGCGCCCCATGAAATACCCATAAGCTGTGCGATAAATGTCACGCCGCTCTTATACTGTACAACCGCGATCACTGCGGAGATTGCGATAAATACAACGATGAAGATCCGCATGATAAATACCTGCTTCTTCTCTGTCATCTCCTTCACGATCGTGCCACGGATCATATCCAGCGTCAGTGTCGAAGAAGATGCGAGCACCAGTGACGATAATGTGGACATGGATGCAGAAAGTACTAAGATTACAACAACCGCGATCAAAAACGGAGATAACTTCTCGATCATCGCCGGGATGATCGCATCATAGCCCTGTGCCGCGATGTCAATATCATACAGTCTGCCGAAGCCTCCAAGGAAATAACAGCCACCTGCTACAATGATTGCGAAGATTGTGGATATTAAGGTTCCTTTTCCGATTGACTTCTCATCCTTGATCGCATAGAACTTCTGTACCATCTGAGGAAGTCCCCATGTGCCAAGTGACGTCAGGATTACAACACACAGAAGTCCAAAAGGATCCGGTCCGAAGAACGATGCAAATGCTCCCGGTGTGGAAGTTGCCTGCGCATCCTCTACTCGTGCCAATGCATCGATTGCCTGCATGAATCCACCATTTGATTTTAATACCGATGCAATGACCGCGATGATTCCGATGATCATGATACATCCCTGGATAAAATCATTGATGGCTGTCGCCATGTAACCGCCTGCGATCACATAGATTCCGGTAAGCACTGCCATCACGACGATGCAGACTGTATAATCCAGGTTAAACGCCATCCCGAACAATCTTGAAAGTCCGTTGTAAAGCGATGCCGTATACGGAATCAGGAATACAAATACGATCAGGGACGCCAAGATCTTAAGCATCTTCGAATCAAACCGGACACCGAAGAATTCCGGCATCGTCTTACTCTCTAAATGCTGGCTCATTGTCCTCGTCCGTCTGCCGAGTACATTCCATGCAAGCAGGGAACCGATAAACGCATTTCCAAGACCGATCCATGTGGAAGCAAGGCCGAACTTCCATCCGAACTGTCCCGCATATCCGATAAAGATAACTGCGGAAAAGTATGAGGTTCCGTATGCAAATGCAGTCAGCCATGGTCCAACATTTCTTCCACCTAATACAAATCCATTGACATCGGTCGCATGCCTCCGGCAGTATACGCCGACACCGATCATCACTCCAAAAAATATTACTAACATGATAATTTTAATCGCCATTTTCTCTCTCCTTTTTCTTCTGTCTGGTGATTGTAAATTCCTTCAATCCAGTTCTTTATTTCTCCATTGCGTTATTGCGTAACGCTTTACTGTATTAAAGCGCTTTGATTAAAAGAAAAAGGATGCCGACAAGCATCCCTGTCCCTTATCTTCTTTTAGTATTCAAATTTCTTCTCGAAGTAAGCCTTCAGATCTTCGATCTTCACACGCTCCTGCTCCATCGTATCACGATCACGGACAGTTACCGCGCCGTCTGTCTCGGACTCAAAATCGTAAGTCACACAGAACGGAGTACCAATCTCATCCTGTCTTCTGTAACGCTTACCGATGTTTCCTCTGTCATCGAACTCGCAGTTATATGTCTTTGCAAGCTCTGTATAGATCTTCTCTGCACCTTCGTTCAGCTTCTTAGAAAGCGGAAGCACACCGATCTTAACCGGTGCTAATGCCGGATGGAAATGAAGCACGGTTCTCATATCCGGCTTATCCTCGGTTCCGATGTTCTCCTCGTCATAAGCGGCACAGAGGAATGCAAGTGTCACACGGTCTGCTCCCAGTGATGGCTCGATAACGTAAGGAATATATTTTTCCTTCTTCTCATCGTCGAAGTACTCCATTGGCTCACCGGATGTATTCTGATGCTGTGTCAGATCGTAATCGGTACGGTCTGCGATTCCCCACAGCTCGCCCCAGCCAAATGGGAACAGGAACTCAATATCCGTTGTACCCTTACTGTAGAAACAAAGCTCCTCCGGAGAATGGTCACGTGCACGCATCTCATCATCCTTGATTCCAAGATCCTTCAGCCAGTTAATACAGAATTCTCTCCAGTAACGGAACCATTCCATATCTGTACCAGGCTCGCAGAAGAACTCCAGCTCCATCTGCTCAAACTCTCTTGTACGGAATGTGAAGTTACCCGGTGTGATCTCGTTACGGAAGGACTTACCGATCTGACCGATACCGAAAGGAATCTTCTTACGGGATGTACGCTGTACATTCTTGAAGTTTACGAAGATACCCTGTGCGGTCTCCGGTCTTAAGTAAACTGTATTCTTTGCATCCTCGGTTACACCCTGGAATGTCTTGAACATCAGGTTAAACTGACGGATACCGGTAAAGTTATGCTTGCCGCAGCTTGGACAGCAGATATGCTTCTCTTCCACATACTGTTCCATCTGCTCATTTGTCCAGCCGTCAATGGAACCCTCGATCTCGATTCCGTTGTCAGTCATATAATCTTCAATCAATTTATCTGCACGAAAACGCTCGTGACACTCTTTACAGTCCATCAGAGGATCTGCAAATCCACCCAGGTGACCGGATGCCACCCATGTCTGTGGATTCATAAGAATGGCACAATCCACACCTACGTTGTAAGGATTCTCCTGAATGAACTTCTTCCACCATGCCTTCTTCACATTGTTTTTGAGCTCAACTCCAAGGTTTCCGTAATCCCATGTATTGGCAAGTCCGCCATAGATTTCAGAACCCGGATACACAAATCCTCTGTTCTTTGCAAGTGCTACGATTTTGTCTAAAGTCTTTTCCATATTTTGTAAACCTTCCTTCCTCTCGCACCGGAGTGTGCGGATTCTTATTATTTTTCGGTGTGACTTTCTTCACCATATGAAACATACAACATTTTACAGGCTAATGGTTCAGATTGCAACCATATTTTTGAAATTCATCATACACCATGCATTTTTATGTGTCGGGCTTTTACAGGGATGATAGTATTTCCAGTGATTTGAATTCGCGGTCAACATACGCTTCCCGAAAACGGTCTGCCACGTACTTTAATTCTGCCATCGCCTCTTCACTTAACTGAAACGCATACAGCTTCGTAAGATCTGCCGACTGGATATATTGCAGAGTATAAATAAGGGTCTCGGATACCGTCCGTGTAAGCTTCAGCTCTTTTCCGCATGCCTCACACAGAAGCCCGCCTGCCTTCGCATTGAAATATTTCAGTTCCTTCTTATTGCAGCGTACGCATGTATATGCATGAATCCCCTGTCCTTCGATATCCATCAGCCGTACTTCGAACGCATATCGGATCAGCTGATTGTCCACGGTTCCCTGTTCAAGTGCCTTGAGTGTCACATAGAGCAGATTGAGCTCATTCACACAATAGCAGCCCTCTCTCGTATAATATGACATAAATTCACACACATACGATGCATAGCACAACTTCTCCATATCCAAAGGAAGTCCGGAAAAATATTCCCGGACCTCCGCTTTGACTAACGTATAGGAATCTCTTCCCGGAAATACGGTAAAAGTACCCATCACGAAGCTCTGGCTCGCCGCCCGGAGCTGGCTTACCGCCTTTCTGGCACCATTTGCAAACACTGTGATCTTTCCGCGTTCCTTGGTCAGTATGACCAACCGTTTATCGTACTCCTTCACAAGTGTTGCATATAAAATTATACCCGTTACCTGTATTTCCTCACGCATTTTTTGTTATCTCTCTATTTCTTTTCCCGGTAATGACTCATCCGGATACGTATGGTAATATAAATCACAAGTACGATGGCCACACCAACGAAAATCCATATCTGTACCGGCACATCCTCAATATTATAACACCGGACATTGATCCACATCTGATTGATTTCCTTATTCGCCGTATCATCAAAATACTGCATGACTGCACTCCGTTGCAGTACCTCCTGCGTCGGATACTGTGCAAACAACTGTCTGCGCGTCTGTTCTTCCGGCACAGTCATAATATAATCTTCATTGGAATCATCCCCACAGAAGAAGAAACCAACCGGATACTCTGTTGTATCCTCTTCATCATCCTCTGCCTCATAATTCCATTTCAGATAATCATAGACTGTATCATCGTCACCGCCACTGATCACCGATGTATAACCAATGTAATACATGTTACGCACCGCATTATCCGGACGAGACACAAAGTTTACAAATGCCTCAGCGGCCTGCTGTTTTTCCGCATCCTGTCCGATTCCGCTTTGCAGCATAACCCAGCCGTCAAACCACAAGTTCGTCGACTCCTCCGGCACCGCAAAATCCAGATAGAAATCATCCTCTTCTGCCTGATCCATCGCATAGACAGCATCTCCGGACCACTGGTAGTTTGCAACGACCTTTCCGCTGATCATGTCTGCTTTACCGCTGTCGGTCTCAAACGAATAAACATTGCCCTGCATATCCTGCAGGATGTCCTCCACATTCTCAATCGTATCGGAATCCACATCATTCATGATCTGCATCAATCGTTCCTGATAATCCGGTGCATTGCGGAGCGATTCATCCATTAGTTCGTCTTTTCTGTAAGAACCAAGTGCCGCAAAATAAGAATCCCGGACATTATCCTTGATTGTAACCTGGCGCTTAAACTTGTCATTTAGAAACACATCCCAGGTAGATGCTTCCTCTTCTGTCATCTTCTCCGGATTGTAGAGAACACCGGTGACGCCCCACATATAGCCTGCCGCATATTTACTCCACGACTCACCGCCGATCTCATTTTCATCAAACGTATCCTTAATATAATCGGATACCCCGCGCACATAGTAATTATCCGGATTGTCCGTATCATAAAAATCTTCTGAAAACGGCACCAGCTTCTTCTCTGCCATCAGCTTCATGATCATATAATCAGACGGACAGACAAGGTCATACACATCGCCGAGTGTCAGCTGGTTATACAGATCCTCGTTCGTACCGAAGCACGAATACTCAACCTCCACGCGCTTGCCGTACGTCTCGTAATACCACTCGGTGAAATCATCGACCATCGAATTCTCACCGAAGATCTCCGCACCATTTTCAAGCTCCATGCGTTCTTCTTCGTCCCAGTCACCAAGATCGATATATTCCTCCCAGTTGCAGACACGCAGCTTGATCACGTCGTCATTTCCCTGTGCGTGTGTGATCTTTGTTCCCGGCACCATCGCCAGAAATGTCATCATAGTTGCCGCCGCAACGGCTGTCACACGTTTTAACATCTTATTTCTCATTGCGGACACCTCCTTTTTCAGAGGTTGTCTTTCTGCCAGCCACATTCATGACAACCACTGCCAGAATAACGATCAGGAAGATCACTGTCGAAAGAGCCCAGAGTGCAGTTTTAATCTCTGTCTGTGAACCCTTGGTTGCATTGACAACATACGTACTGATCGTGTTAAACGTTGCCGGTTTTGTATAGCTTGCGATGAAATAATCATCAAGCGAAAGTGTGATTGCCAGCGCAAATCCGGATACGATACCCGGCATGATCTGCGGGATCACAACCTTACGGAGTGCCATCGACGGAGACGCACCAAGATCCATTGCCGCCTCATACAGACTTGCATCCATCTGCTTTAATTTCGGAACCACAGACAGATACACAAATGGAGCAGATAACACTACATGACCGATCAGCAGCGGCACATAGCTTTCCTTATTCATGCCAAATGCAACGATCAGCAGCACGCAGATGGAAAAACCGGTTACAACATCTGCATTGACAACCGGAATCTGGTTGGCTGTGTTAATAAAGTTCTTCGCAAGTTTCTTCGAATAAAACGCACCAATCGCACCCATCGTTCCAAGGATTGTAGCAAGCAGAGATGAAACAAGTGCCAGAAGAACCGTCCCGACGATCATATCCCGAAGCTCGCCCTTTGTGAACAGTGTCACATAATTCTGCATAGAAAATCCGTGGATCGAACCGATATTCCCGGAATCCGTAAAGCTGTATACCGCCAGAATCAGAATCGGTGCATAGATAACGAGCAGCATAAGAATCAAAAATAGTTTTCCAATCGTCTTTCTCATCAGATCAGTGCACCTCCTCTTCCCTCGTCCTCATCCGAGTATTTGTTCGTAAAGAGGGTGAAGATCAATATGATCAAAAGCAGGATCAGTGCGATCATGGATCCATTGTGCCAGTCGTAGGATGCAAAATAGCTTCCGATCAGACTACCCATAATATACGTGCTGTTATAAAGCATATCCAGCACAACATAGTTTGTCATAGATGGCAGAAATACCATCGTGATTCCGCTGATAATGCCAGGCACGGAAAGTGGCAGTGTCACCTTCAGAAATGTCTGTACCGGATTCGCGCCAAGGTCACCTGCCGCCTCTATCAGACTCGTGTCTAACTTCATCAGCGTCGTGTACATCGGCAGAATCATGAATGGAAGAAAATCATACGTCATACCGATGACAGAATTTAAAAACGGATGCAGGGCAAGATTTCCCTCTAACACCGTAAGTATCTCTTTTAATGCAGTGATACGCAATGTGAAATTGATCCACATCGGCATCACAAATGCAACTAAGATCACACTCTTATGCCGCATATTGCTGCGCGCTAAGATATACGCAATCGGATATGCAAGCAGTACACAGACGCAGGTCGTCACAACCGCCAGCGCAAAGCTGTACGCAAGTGTACCGATCGTATTCGGGCTCGTAAAAAATGCCGCCAGATTCTGCACGGTAAACTGACCTTGTCCGTTTGTAAACGCATAATATAAAAGAACAAACAATGGGGCTACTACAAACAGCAATAGAAAAAGTGCATAAGGTATACCCAGTCCGCTCTTTGCAAAACGTGAAGAACGCATACAATATCACTCCTTTTCTATTTCTTGATGGAAAACTGGATATGCTCCTCCGGAATAACCAGACTTACATAGTCATCCATATTCCACAGGTATTCATCGTTAACGATGAAATCTTCATCCATATCCGTACGGACCACGTAGCTGTAATGATCACCCTTGTAGATCAGGTTGATGATATGTCCGCAGACGATACCCTCTTCCTCATTATCGCTCATGGAAATATGCCGTGGCTTGATTGCAAGCACGACCTTCAGTTTCTCATAATCAATCACGTCACCATGTGCATCTAAAAGCTCATGCGCGTCGTTAAACTTAGAACCCGGTATGATCTTCGTCAGATCACACTGGATCTTTCCATCAAAGATTGTAAGCTCATAATTCTTGTCTACATCACTCTCGATCTTATTCAGTGTGTGTTCCGGAATCATGATGTGAATACCATCCGGTTCCACATTCAGTCCAACCTGGCTTCCAACCGCTGCGGTCTTTGTCGACTGGATCACGATCTCATTCTTGCCGGATTCCACTGTGATCTCATAGTGGACACCCTTGAATACAACTGATGTAACCGTTCCTGTGATTGCACCATTCTCAGGCGTTGTGATCTCCACATCTTCCGGACGCACAACGACTTCCACCAGCCGTCCATGCTCGACATCATCCACACAGGCAAATTCCGCCCCGCAGAAACGCACCTTGAGCTTGTCTGTCATGATGCCAGTAAAAATATTACTCTCGCCGATAAAGTCTGCAACGAATGCATTTTTCGGCTCATTATATATATCCTCAGGAGTTCCGATCTGCTGCATACGTCCTTCGGACATGACAACGATCTTGTCCGACATCGTAAGTGCCTCCTCCTGGTCATGTGTTACATAGATAAAGGTAATTCCAAGTCTTTCATGCATACTTTTCAGTTCAAGCTGCATCTCCTTGCGCATCTTTAAGTCGAGCGCACCGAGCGGCTCATCGAGAAGCAGGATCTGCGGCTCATTGACCAGTGCACGCGCGATTGCGATTCGCTGCTGCTGTCCACCGGACAAGGTTGCTACCTTCCGCGTCTCAAACCCTTCTAAGTCTACCATCTCCAGAACTTTCTTTACCTTCCGCTTAATCTCGTCCTTCGACAGCTTCTTAAGCTTTAATCCAAAGGCAATATTGTCAAAAATGTTTAAATGTGGAAACAATGCATACCGTTGAAATACTGTGTTGATCGGGCGTTTGTTTGGTGGTAGATTTCCAATCTCTTTACCATCTAGCAGTATTTCTCCCTCTGTAGGAATTTCAAAGCCCGCAATCATGCGGAGTGTTGTGGTTTTACCACAGCCCGAAGGCCCTAAAAACGTTACGAATTCGCCCCTTTTTACCGTAAGGTTAAAATCCTCTACAGCGACAAACCCATCCTCAAATGTTTTTGTGATGTGCTTTAGCTCAATAATGTTTGTTGAACTAGTGTTGTTTTCCAATAAACTCTCATCCTCCTTGTGTTCCTGACATCCTTATCCATGGCATTGGCGGATGCAGGCCAGATTTTTCTTTCGTATTCTCTACGAAAATGCATAAAAATATGCCTGTTTTTTCTTACAAAAACAAGCATATTTTATCAGATTCATATTCTATTTACAATCAATTTTTTAACGTCTGTGATATTTTCTGTCTTCCTCTTCATACTTCGGGGAGCACGTAAGCTGGACACCTATTTTCTTCAGAAGCTGCTCATCCACCGATGAAAGCAATACCGTCGAATGTGCCTGACAATTCTTCAATTTTGAGAGCTGCTCAATTGCAAGCTTTGCTTTTTCATCCTGTGCCGCCGTCGTGGAAAGCGCAATCAGAATCTCATCGGTATGCAATCTTGGATTGTGGCTTCCAAGATATTGGATTTTGAGTCGCTGGATCGGCTCGATGGCTTCCTTGGATACTAACTGTACTTCATGCGGAATTCCGGCAAGTACTTTAAGCGCATTCAAGATCGCAGCTGCCGATGCACCGAGCAGATCTCCGGTTTTTCCGGTTACGATCGTGCCGTCTGCAAGCTCGATTGCCATCGCCGGATGCCCGGTCTCCTCTTCCCTTGCCAATGCTTTCTTTGCCACCAGGCGGTCCTCCATAGAGACACCCGCCTGCCGCAGTAAAAGCTCTAACTTATTCTTGTCATCCTTCGACTGTCCGTAACGCTTTCTGTCACACAGGCACCGATAATACCGGCGGATGATCTCCTGTGCCGATGCATCGCGGCATACCTGATCGTCAATGATACAATTTCCAGCCATATTGACACCCATATCCGTTGGAGACTTATATGGGCTGCTTCCGGCAATCAGTTCAAACATTGTCGCAACAACCGGGAATATCTCGATATCGCGGTTGTAATTAACGGTTGTCTCACCATATGCTTCCAGATGAAACGGATCGATCATATTGACATCGTTTAAGTCCGCTGTTGCTGCCTCATAAGCAAGATTGACCGGATGCTTGAGTGGCAGATTCCAGATCGGGAATGTCTCAAACTTTGCATACCCGGCCTTCACGCCACGCTTATATTCATGGTAAAGCTGAGACAGGCAGGTTGCCATCTTTCCACTGCCCGGTCCCGGTGCCGTGATGACAACAAGCGGGCGCTCTGTCTCGATATATTCATTCTTTCCATACCCCTCATCACTCACGATATGGGCAATATCACTTGGGTATCCAACAATCTTATAGTGACGGTAAGACTTGATTCCAAGCTCTGCAAGCTTCTTGCGGAAAAGCTCTGCCGATGCCTGCCCGGCATACTTTGTCAGACACACACTGCCAACATACAGTCCTACTGCCTGGAATTCGTCGATCAGACGCAGCACATCCATATCATATGTAATTCCATAATCATCGCGCACCTTGTTATTCTCGATATCCTCTGCACTGATCACGATCACGATTTCAGCCTGGTCTTTTAACTGTAATAACATCTGCAGCTTCGAATCCGGCTGAAATCCCGGAAGCACACGTGACGCATGATAGTCATCAAACAGCTTGCCTCCAAACTCCAGATATAATTTATTATCAAACTGCGCGATCCGGTCACGTATGTGCTGTGACTGCATCTCTAAGTACTTTTGGTTGTCAAAACCGATCTTCATCTTAATTTTCCTCCCGATAACCGTAATTACGAAGTAAGGTATCGCTGTCTCTCCAGTCCTTTTTTACCTTTACCCATAGCTTTAAATTTACTTTCATATCCAGCAGATTTTCCATACTGATACGTGCTTTCGTACCAATCTTTTTTAGCATTGCACCCTGCTTTCCGATAATTATCCCCTTGTGGGAATCCCGCTCACAGATGATTGTTGCCTCAATATCCATGCAGCTGCCATCCGGGCGTTCCTTCATCCGGTCGATCACAACGGCGATACCATGCGGAATCTCCTTGTCCAACTGCCTGAGTGCCTGTTCACGGATCATCTCCGCCACAATCTGGCGTTCCGGCTGATCGGTGATCGTATCCTCATCGTAAAACTGCGGTCCAAACGGAAGCAGCCGCTTTAACGTCTTAATCAGCTCCGCCTGATTGTGTCCGCGCAGTGCAGAAACAGGAACAATCGCATCAAAATCATGCACCTCTTTGTATGTGTTTATAGCATCTGCAACCGCCTGTTTATCCACGGTATCCGTCTTGTTGATAACAAGCACCACCGGCGTATTTACCTTACTTAACACATCAATGATATGACGCTCGCCCGCGCCGATAAATGTCGTCGGCTCTACGATCCACATGACGATATCCACCTCATTCAATGTGGAATGCGCAACATTCATCATATACTCGCCAAGCTTATTTTTCGCCTTGTTGATACCGGGTGTATCCAGGAACACAATCTGTCCTTCGTCATCCGTATATACTGTCTGGATCCGGTTTCTCGTCGTCTGTGCTTTGCTGCTTGTAATCGCAATTTTCTGTCCGATCAGATGATTCATCAATGTGGACTTTCCCACATTTGGACGTCCGATGATTGCAACAAAACCGGATTTGTATGTCGATAAGTTATCCATATGTTTCTCCCTGTATGTTCTACCTAAAATACGCTCTTTACTTCTGTAAATGAATCCTTCGCATCTTCGATCCGCGCTTCATCACCGATTGCACAGATCACATCTCCATCGACAGCTGCTTCCACATATCCGGCAAGTCCACGGATTACTTCCGGGGTTGCGCCAAGCACTTCATCTCTTGTCCGCTGCAAGTCTGCATCGTCGATTCCCATCAGATAACAGATCAGACTGAAATTGCCATCTGCGGATGGTGTAAGCGGTGCATCCATCCTACTGATCGCACCGATGATATATTTCGTCATGTCTCTTTCGTCTGCTTCAAAGCTTCTCACATAGTCCGGTGCCTCCTTATAGATCTCGTATGTCTCCAACAGATTTGGATCACGGTAGGATGTAAAATATGCGTTACCGCTTCGATTGAAGCTGCACATACAGCCATAAGCACCACCCTTCACACGCACATTGATCCACAGATAATCGTATGAGAAGATACACTGCAATACATTCAAAGCGCCGGTATACTCATATCCACGTTCACAGAAATTACCGGCCGTCGCTACATACTGTACCTGACTTGCCGTCTTAAAGCCCTCGTTCTTTTTTACTACCGGAATTTCCTTCACATTCTCAAACGCCAGTCTTGTCGAAAGCTTGCAGGAAAATCTCGTCAGACTCTCAGTCAGCGTATCCTCCGGCTTCTTATCGGAAGTAAAGTTCACGAGCAGGGAATCTCTGCGCAGAAGCTGACCGAGCGTCTCCTGAAGATCAGCAGCCAGTCCCTCATAGCGTTCTTCAAAATGATCATCCAGATCTGACAGATACATATAATAATCTACACCCTCTGTCAGTTCTTTCACAACACCTATTTTAGAAATATATGCCGTTGCGCGTCCCGCCGCTGTTGTATGTCCGTTCGCAAGCAGATCGTCTTTCATTGCCGCACGCGTCTCTGCAATAATCTCCTTCAATCGCTTCTTATCCGAAAGCTTCGAGGTGAACAAAATCTCCTCAATCAATTCCATTGCCTTATCGAGCTGTGCATCCAACATCTTTGCACTGACGACAAAATGTGTAACATAACCGCCATATTCTTTCTTATTGGTGACCGTTGTACTGAATCCAATGCCACCAGTATACAGATTGATCTCGTTCGATAACTCACTGTAACTGAAATGCTCTGTATCCACATACTTAAAAATCTCCGTCAAAAGTGCAATTACCGGAAACTTATCATAGTCGATATCATCCATACAGAAGTTCAGGCTGAGATACGTGATTCCGTTTGTAAAAATATCATGGCTTAGTACCTTGACATGTTCAATCTCCAGAATACGGTTATTTATTTTCTTGGCATGCTTCTCGATATCATCGATCGCAAGCATCGGAATCTTCTTCAAGTCTTCCTCCGCATCACCGGAGCTCTGGTACTCCTTCAGATGCATCATGTTCGCACGGATCTCCTCGATATCCGCTGCAGAAAGTGTCTCCTTATATGCCGCAAGCCGTGCCTTCTCACGCTCTGCAATCTCATTATTAAGCCCCTTCTTTGGCATCAGCAGACAATATGACTTGTGCGTATTCTGTAAAATATACTGCTTGATCAGAGCTTCAAAATATCCGGTCTCCACATCCTGCTTCAACGCATCATACACATCGTTCAGGCTGAACAGATCAAGCGCTGCCGCATCATCATAAAGCCATGTAGAAAATGCATTTAATCCGAGCATCAATCCCTTCGGGAATCGTCCAAAGTTTCCTTCCTTATGCTTAAATTCAAAATAATTGATTGCCGCAAGCAGCGATTTCTTATCCATACCCTGCTCCACAATGGAAGCAAGCGTATCCTCAAGCACCTGTATAAATCGTTCTAAATCTTCTGCATTCGCATTCTTTGCAATGATTGAGAAGTTCGGCTGTTTGATACCGTCATCAAAGGATGACAGAATATCCTTGCCAAGCCCGGCATCAATCAATGCCTTTTTGAGCGGTGCGCCCGGTGCCGACAGCAAGGCATATTCAAGAATCGAAAATGCAGTACATAACTTTTTATCCGCACTTGTTCCAACAACTGTGTTGTATGTCAGATAAGTGTTGTCCTGCTCGGATTCATTCTCTGCGATGGAATAATATTCCCGTACCTCTACCGGCTTCTCAAACGCTGGCTCATCGGTCAATGCAGAATCAATCTCTAAATAATCAAAGTTCTGTAAATACTCCTCGTCGATAAACCGAAGTTCCGCCTCTGCATCCATATCTCCATACAGATAGATATAACTGTTGCTCGGATGATAATACCGCTTATGAAACGCAATAAAATCCTCCTGTGTCAGATTCGGGATTGCCTCCGGATCTCCGCCGGATTCAAAGCCATATGCTGTATGTGGAAGCAGCGACTTCTCAATAATTCGGTAAAGCTGCTGTTCCGGAGAAGAATACACGCCCTTCATCTCGTTAAATACAACACCGTTATACGTGAGCTCCCCGGTCTCCTCGTCAATCTCATAATGCCAGCCCTCCTGCATCATGATCTCCTTCTTCTCATACATATCCGGATAAAAAACGGCATCCATATAGACATGCATCAGATTATGAAAATCCTTCTCATTCAGACTTGCAAGCGGATATACTGTCTTGTCCGAATAAGTCATTGCATTTAAGAATGTATTCAGACTTCCTTTGCAAAGCTCCACGAACGGATCCTTGACCGGAAATTTTCTGGAACCGCAAAGAACCGAATGCTCCGTGATATGCGGCACACCGGTATCGTCGGCTGGCGGTGTTCGAAACCCAATCGTAAATACTTTGTTCGTATCATCATTCTCGATCACAGCCACCCGTGCCTTTGTCTTATTGTGGGACAGGATATATCCGTATCCGTTAACTTCCTTCAATTCCTTCTTTTCCACTACCGTATATGCGGTCAGATTCTCTAATTTACTCAAACGATTCATCCTCCATCATCTATTTCAAATTCTCCGGTCCAAAGCTTTCCGGAAGCAGTTTTTCCAATGTATATACCTTATACTCCTCCATTGTGCGTGCTAAAATCACGGCAAATGCGGACGGATTAACGAACTCCCGCAGCACTTGTCTGCACACACCGCATGGTGCAGTGTATCCGGTCTGCGCAAGCGCATCTTCGTCAAGTTTCCCGCCTACGATCGCGATTGCCGTAAATTCCCTGCAGCCTTCACTCACAGCCTTAAACACAGCTGTCCGCTCTGCACAGTTTCCCGGTGTAAATGCTGCATTCTCAATATTACATCCGGTGTATATCTTCGCATCTGCCCCAAGCAATGCTGCTCCGACTGTAAACTGCGAATATGGGGCGTATGCAGATTTACGCGCATCTGCTGCAATCCGGATTAGATTCTGTATCTCTTTTTTTGCTAATTCCATATACTGTTTTTCCTGTATTATTTTATCTACGAAATGATATTTTAAGCTTCTATTATACTGTAATCAACAACGGCTTTGACATCGCCTGCCTCTTTGCCGCTCATCTTGACGATCACATGTGTTTCCGTCCCGCCGTCTGTTTTATTCTCCAACTGTGCACGCTCGATCACAAGAGTCTCCCTGTACCGCGCCTGACTCTTATATTCCACGCGGATCCGGCTGACACGCGTGATATCCTCGAGATATTCATTGGCAAGCAGGATATATTTTGCGTTACTCATATGTCCGTTGTAATCGATGTCGGCTTTTGGCACAACTACTGTGTCAACAACCTCGAATTCCTTCGGCAGACGGATCTTTCTACCGCATCTTTCCATCGGATACCGCGGTCTGATCTCATATCCCTTTGCATCCTCTTCTTCAATCCGAACCGGATGCTTCGTCTCCATATCCATGAGTGTCCACATCGAATCGGCACAGACAATATCCTCGCCGTTCTCATCTGTCACAATGACATTACGATAGCCGATGGATGTCGCAAATTCATACGCCCAGGTCTTCACGCTTATCTCCTCGAACATCTTCGGAATACGGCGGATCTCAATATTCCAGCCGATTGCGAACCAGGTCCGCTTATGCTCAAGCATATAGTCAATGCCTCTGCCTACCGACTCGGAATTGATGTTGACACAATCCTGCATGGCATCCATCAGACTCCCAAACGACATTTTTCTTGTTGCATCAACATCTGAAAAAAGAACTTTTTTATTATATGTGTACATAGTATACCCCTTTATCACGCGCGGCTTTCGTGACAGGTGAAATAAATCACCTGATATTCCTTTGCGATTTCTCTTATAAATGCTTTTCCATGCTCTATTTTTTCCTCATCGAGATTCACAAACGGATCATCCAGAATCAGAAACGGCTTTTCCTCCCGGTACATGGCATCCGCAAATGCAAGACGCATACACAAACCGGTCATATCCTGATATCCCCGGCTGAAATATCCCATATCCCGGTACATTCCCTGCTCCTGCCTCTCCATCTCGAACGTCGCCGTAAGTCCATACGCTGTTCCGTCTTCGCCTGCTAGCATCCGGTAATACCTCCGGAATGCATCTATAACCGGTGCCTGATAACGTGCACCGTAATTTTCCTTTGCCTGCGTCAAAAAAGCCTTAGTCATTTGTATTATATCACATTTTTCCCGGAGCGTAATCAATTCTTCATTAAGAGATTGCAATTTTCTTTCCTTTTCGGTCAGTACATCAAACTCGCTCTCCAACTCATCAAGTCTCCGGCTGTATTGCAGGATCTGTCTCGACAGCGTCTCCATCTCTGATGCCCGCTGTTGCTGCTGTTCCTCCGATAGTGGCTTTGTCTGCACCGGTTTTGTCTCCGGACGTTGTTTTCTCCTGCTTATCGCATAGCCAAGCAGCATAAAAACACCTGCAGCTACACTGAATCCACCACAGATGAGAATTAACATGCGATACCCTTTGCCTGCGGCAAACAGTGCATATACAATTACAAACAGACCTAATGCAACACCTGTGATACCTTTATATTTGCGCTGTTCGTTTTTTTCATTTTTTCTGTGTTGCAAGCTATCTGCCTGTTCCTGTCCGGATGGACTTGCAGCTTTTTTCTCATCGTTTTCCCCGGACATTTTCCCTGCGACACATGCATTCCAGTGTGCCTTCACTGCCGTTAACTGGTTTGAAACCGAGTCAAGTTCTTCCTGCACCGCCATTTTTGCCTGTATCTCCTGCGAAAGCACATGTGCTTCCCGTTCGAACTTCGCAAGTTTTCCGGTGCTCCGCTTATCTGATAACTGGTTGATCGCATCGACAAGCTTTTTATTTGCCACGTCATAGCTTACCATATCTTCGGTTTCTTCCATCTGATTACCGAGCTTTGCACTCACACTATCTGTCGCCGCAAACGCTGCACACTCCGCCTGACCGATATAGATGGTCCGCAGAAAGGATTCCGCATCGATTCCGAACAACTCCTGCCCGGCCTGTTCCGTGTAATCCGTACTATCAAGCAAAGTATCCGCATCCTGTAACCGGAAGGAATCGCCCTTTGCCGTCTTCCCGAAGACACGCGACAACAGATAATATTTCCCATCCGCTGTAAAGGTAAGCTGTCCGCCATAGGTACCACCCTGCCACGGCTGATAACGCTTCCGCTCCTTCTCGATTTCCGTCCGCTTTGTCTCCCCGGCAAAGCCATAGAACATTACACGGATAAATGCCGCAAACGTGCTTTTCCCTGCACCGTTCGGAAGCACAATGGCATTATATCCATCCGTAAAATCATAGGAAAAATCCGACAATTTTCCAAAGTTTTCAATATGACATGTCAGTAGTCTCATACGAACGCCTCCCCGGTAAGCGCCAATATTCCCGTCTGAATGATCTTCGCTTTCTCCTCATCCGAAAGGTCAGTCTGTGCCTGAACCAGACGCACGAATTCACCCTTTAATGACGCATCATACATATATGCGGCATAGTCGATCTCCGGCACAGTATGATCTACGACCTTCGCATAGAAATAGATTTGTGACAACTGCATCGCAAGCAGGTCTGTATCTACTTCCACGCCCACAGGCAGGCTGCCAGTCAGACAGACCTTCACCAGATCGGCAGTCTGCACCTGCATTTCCTGTAATGTCTCTTTAATAGCATCTAAAATATCCACTCCGGATGCACACACGCTTACATCGACAGATGCCTCCCACAGTCTGCGGCTTGCAAATGGCACAAATGTATCCTGAATCTTATGATGTGCCACATCAACCTCGAGCAGGCAGAATCCATGTATGCCACATTCATCAAAGCCTCTGCCCTCCAAACAACCCGGATACACGTAGATGCCCCTTGCATCGAGCTGCTCACGCTTATATGTATGGATGTGTCCGAGTGCCAGATAATCGATTCCTTTATTTTGTAATAAAGCAAGTGGAATCTGTTCCGCATCCCGTCCTGCCCCACTTGCGTATGGCGTCTCCTGCCCATGCAGCATCACAAGGTTAATATGCTTTGGATTAAGCCTTAATGATGTATATAACGTCTGTGCATTCCGTGCAGAGCTTTCCGCACCGGTAATCACGATTGTCGCACCATCTTCTTCCCACGCATAGTAACGCCATGTATCACCAAACAACTTCAGGTTATCCGGGATTTCATCCAACGACTGCAGGAACCCATCTGCATCGTGATTTCCACGCAGATAGAAAAACAAGATCTCCGGGTGTCCGGTAATTGCAGACAGCACCGCGTTTCCAGTTGCCCGGTCAACCTTCTTCGTATCAAACAGATCTCCGGCGATGAGAATCCCATCGACCGATTGTTCTGCGGCGTAGTCCACCATACGCAGAAACGTATGCAGAATCTCGGTTCTCCGCTGCTTCTGCTTATCTCCATCCAGATGTGTAGACAGAGAGGAATTCAAATGAATATCCGCACAATGTATTAACTTCATCCGTTACCCCTTTCTGTCATTTCCTAAAATATCTCAAATCCTAACTGATTCTTCCATTTCAGCACGCGCGCAACTGCCGCATCAATCTGTGCCTCGTCAATTTCTCCATCTTTGACTGCCTGTATGACGGCTTTAATCTGCTCCTGATAATTCGTGGAAAGCAGCATATCATTTCCGGCTTTGACCGCCTGCACCGCCGCCTCGTCCAGATCATATCCCGCAGATACGCCACTCATCATCAGATCATCGGTGATTACCACACCATCAAACTGCAGCACGTTCCGTATCTCCTCGTGCACCTTCTCCGATAGCGATGCCGGATATTCATCATCGATTGCTGCAACTACATTGTGGCTGACTAAAATACAGTCCGCGCCAGCATTTACGCCCGCCTCAAACGGTATATAATCCCGCGTCACAAACTGCTCATACGTTCGCGTATCCTCGATCTGGTTCACATGCGTGTCTCCATTACTACCGTACCCCGGGAAATGCTTCAACACCGTTCCAATCTGTGCCTTCCGCATCGTCGTGACAACGGTATCGACATACTCTGCCGTCTCCTGCGGATCATCTCCAAACGCACGGGGATAGATAAAATCACTCGCATCTCCGGACAGATCACAGACCGGTGCGAAGTTCACATTGATGCCATACGATAGAAGCAGCTTTGTTTTTTCTTCCGTATCCTTTCTGATTGCATCCATACCGCCCGACGCATAGATGGATCTCGGTGATGCAAAGGTGTGATCTGCCAGCGCACTGTAACGGCTGACACGCGTCACCGTACCGCCTTCTTCGTCCGTTCCAATTAGCAAAGGGATATCAGAAGCCTCCTGAAAGGACTGTATCTTCTCCGTCAGGGAATCTGCCGTCTCCCCAGCCAAATCTCCCGCAAACAAAATAATGCCCCCAACCGGATATTGCGTTAGCTCATCCGGTCCGAAGCGTCCATCATTTTTTACAAAGAACATCTGTCCGACCTTTTCTTCCAGACTCATCGTCTGGATCTTGTCCTGTATCCGCACATCAAGCACCGTCATTTGTGCATCTGAAGTCGTGTGTGTCTCTTCGCCTGCCGTCTGCTCTGTGATCACAGGGACTTGTGTCGTAGCTGTTTCTTCCGTATCCCCCGGTTCCGATGAAGTACGTTCTCCATCCCGGAGAAGATTTCCCGAACCGAAAATACCAAAAAACACCATACAGATGATCAATATTCCATATATAATTTTTTTATGCCGATGCATCATTGAACACGATTCCGTCTTATTCATAATAATCACGATTTCTCCGTTCTTCGAACTCGTGATTATCATTATACATTACATATAATAATCACGATTTCTCCGTTCTTTGAACTCCCGAAATCGTAACAGTCATGCGCATTCCGGACTATCGTCCTTCATGCTTATGTCTGTTTATCCGTCATATAAATAAGCAGCTCCGTCTGCAAGCAGCCTCGCTGCTTATTTGCATGACGGAATTATTATATCATGTATTGATCTGATTGCTCGTTGTGCCAATCGACCAGATCCTGCAAGGTAATATTGTCTACGACTTCCGATATCGCATCGTACAGTTTCTCCCAGATACGAACCGTTACGCAGCTGCTTCTTCTGTCACAGTCAATTGGATTTTGTCCAACACAGGCAACCGGGGCAAGCTCGCCTTCCGTCAATCGTAAGATCATACCGACTGTATAATCCTTCGGTGCACGCGAAAGCAGATATCCCCCCTGCGCACCTCGGATTCCGCGCACAAATCCCGCCTTGTTCAATACAGAAATAATCTGCTCCATATATTTTTCAGATATATTCTGCCTCTTTGCAACGTCTTTTAAACTGATCGGTTCTCCCGTGTTATAGACTGCAAGATCCAGCATCAGGCGAAGTGCATACCTTCCCTTTGTTGATATTTTCATGCAAGTTCCTCCATAAAGTAACCGATTATATAATTTCGGTCTCGTCGCTTTCCGCAGATACCAAAAATTATATAATCGGCACTAACATAAGTCAAGATAACAAACTATATTTTATCCGTTCATTTTCTTCTTTTTACTGCTCTGCAAACAATGCAGTTGAAAGATATCTGTCACCAGAATCTGGAAGCAATGCAACGATTGTCTTGCCCTTATTCTCTGGTCTTTTTGCAAGGATATCTGCAGCTTTCAATGCTGCACCGGAAGAGATACCAACCAGAACACCTTCCGCTCTTGCAAACGCTCTTCCCTCTTCAAATGCATCATCGTTCTCGATTGTAATGATCTCATCGTAGATCTTTGTATTCAGTACCTTTGGTACGAATCCGGCTCCAATACCCTGAATCTTGTGGGATCCGGCCTGACCAGTTGAGAGAACTGCACTTGTTGCAGGCTCTACTGCTACAATCTTCACATCTGGATTCTTAGACTTCAGATATTCACCAACACCAGTCAGTGTTCCGCCTGTACCAACACCGGCTACGAAGATATCCACCTTACCCTCTGTCTGCTCCCAGATCTCTGGTCCGGTTGTCTTCTTGTGCATCTCAGAGTTGGCTGGGTTATCAAACTGTCCAAGGATGATTGCACCCGGGATAGACTCCTTCAATTCTTCTGCCTTTGCGATGGCACCTTTCATACCCTTAGAACCGTCTGTCAACACAAGCTCTGCGCCATATGCCTTCAGAAGATTTCTACGCTCTACACTCATGGTCTCCGGCAATGTCAGGATCGCACGATAGCCCTTTGCTGTTGCAACGGCTGCAATACCGATACCTGTATTTCCGGATGTCGGCTCGATGATTGTTGCGCCCGGCTTCAGCTCTCCCTTTTCCTCAGCATCCTCGATCATTGCAAGTGCAATACGATCCTTTACAGAACCGGATGGATTCAGGTACTCCAACTTTACATACAGATTTGCATCTGTCACGCCTGCCTTCTTCGCATAACGGTCTGCCTGAAGCAATGGTGTATTACCGATCAATTCCAACGCACTTTTAATTACTTTACTCATAATGTCTACCTCCAGATTTTCTTATATTTTCTATTGTTTTTCCATTCCCCTACATTCCTACTCGTTAAGTAGGATTTGAATGTATTATAACACGATATAACCATTTGTCAATCACTTTTTTGATTTTTTTATAAATAAAAAGAAACCGCTCTTAAACGGTTTCTCTTTTTGACAATTCCCAGAACGCCACTGCACTCGCAGCCGCCACATTCAGCGAATCCACACCATGTGTCATCGGTATCTTCACCGTATAATCGCTGTGCGTGATCGTCTCCTGCCGCAATCCTTCTCCTTCCGTTCCAAGGATCACAGCGAGCTTATCAAGCTTCACAAACCGCGGATCACAGATCTCGCACGAATCATCCCGCAGAGCCATCGCTACACACGGAAATCCCAGCGTATGAAGCGCCTGCGCGGTATCTTCTTCTGACTTCGGCAGATACGTCCACGGAATCTGGAATACCGTACCCATACTGACCCGAATTGCTCTCCGGTATAGCGGATCGGCGCATCCATGTGTCAGAAGCACTGCATCCATGCCAAGTGCCGCAGCAGACCGAAAGATTGCTCCGACATTCGTCGGGTTCATCACGTCTTCTAACACTGCAATCCGGTACATATCACGGCATAAGATGTCCGCCTGTGGAAGCTCATTTCGTTCCATCGCACATAACATTCCACGCGTCAGCTTAAACCCGGTAATCTGCGTCAGTACATCAAACCTTGCAGTATAGACCGGAATCTCTCCACACACCTCAAGCAATCCCTGCTGTTTTGGTACCTCCGCTTCATCCATCAGGACAGAAATTGGACGATATCCGGCAGCAAGTGCCCGCTCCACGACGATCGGGCTTTCCGCGATAAAGATACCCGGCTTCGGCTCCCGGTAACGAAGGAGCTGTACCTCTGAAAGTCTGGCATAGATATCCAAACCTGCATCCTGTAAATTCCGTATAGAAATAAAATGTGGCATGAACACACATCCCCTTTCCGTGACATGTGTCCATGCCGCAATCGTAACTTTTATTTATGAGAAATAAGCAACACCGGACTCAAAGATCTTCTGATCCTGATCTCCGTAGATATTGACTGCCACTGCTGTTCCCTTACGCTCTGAGTGAGCCATCTTACCAAGTACACGGCCATCCGGACTTGTGATACCCTCGATTGCGTAGTAAGAACCATTGACATTGTAATACTCATCCATTGTTGGATTTCCATCCATATCAACATACTGGGTTGCAACCTGTCCATTTGCGAAGAGCTTCTCTGTCCACTCCTTGCTTGCAACAAAACGTCCCTCACCATGTGAGATTGGCACGGTATACACACCGCCAAGCTTTGCCTTCTGCAACCATGGGCTCTTGTTTGTAACAACCTTTGTGTAAACCATCTTGGACTGATGACGACCGATGCTGTTGATTGTCAGTGTCGGTGAATCATCCTCCTGTGGACGGATCTCGCCGTAAGGAACAAGTCCGAGCTTGATAAGTGCCTGGAATCCGTTACAGATACCAAGTGCCAGTCCGTCACGCTCATTCAAAAGCTTCATAACCTCATCTGCAATCTTTGCATTCCGGAATGCAGTTGCGATGAACTTACCAGAACCATCCGGCTCGTCACCAGCGGAGAAACCACCTGGGAACATGATGATCTGACTTTCACTGATTGCCTTTGTAAATGCATCTACCGAATCACGGATACCCTGTGCATCCAGATTACGGAATACGATTGTCTGAACCTCAGCACCCGCATTCTCAAATGCCTTGGCTGAATCGTATTCGCAGTTTGTACCAGGGAATACCGGAATAAATACCTTTGGTTTTGCTACTTTATTCTTTGCCACATAGATAGAACCGGCATCATACAGTCCTGTACTTACCTTTCCATCTACAATCTTCAATGTATCGTTGATCTTATCATTCTGTTCTACGCCGGACTCTGTCGGGAATACTTTCTCAAGCTTCTTTGTCCATGCATCTAATGCCTCATCCATTGTGATCACAGTATCGCCATATACGAACTCTGGTGCATCCTGTACTTCACCGATGACTGTACATGGAATACCAAGCTCTGTCACATTGTCCTTCTCCACTTCAAGAATGATAGAACCATATTTCTTCGCTGTAAGATCATCTGCATCAACGGTCTTCGCAAGTTTTACACCAAGCTTATTACCAAATGCCATCTTTGAGATTGCCTCGATCATACCACCAAAGCCGATTGCATAAGCAGATACAACCTTACCCTCTGTAATTGCCTGATGCAGCTTCTCGTATTTATCCATGGCATCCTGATAATCCGGCTTGTCGTAAGCATCGTGCTTGATATCGAAGCATACAAGCTGATTACCTGCCTTCTTCAATTCTGGTGTCACTACATCCTGATAGCTTGCAACATCGACAGCGAAGCTGACCAGAGTTGGTGGAACATCAATATCATTGAAGGAACCAGACATAGAATCCTTACCTCCGATAGAAGGAAGTCCAAGTCCCATCTGTACATCATACGCACCAAGCAATGCGGAAAGTGGCAGACCCCAACGATATGGATCGGTACCAAGTCTCTCAAAATACTCCTGGAATGTCAGTCTTACCTTGCTTACATCACCACCGGCTGCAGCAATCTTTGCAACGGAAGTCAGTACCGCATAGATGGCTCCATGATATGGGCTCCAGCTTGACAGATATGGATCAAAGCCGTAGCTCATCATTGTAACCGTATCGGTCTTTCCCTTCAGTACTGGGAGCTTTGCGATCATCGTCTGTGTCTCGGAGAGCTGGTACTTACCACCATATGGCATTGTAACCGTACCTGCGCCGATGGATGAATCGAACATCTCCACAAGTCCCTTCTGGGAAGCGACATTCAGATCAGAAAGTGTATCTAACCAGAGCTTCTTCACATCAGAAGCATCCTTCTTCTCGTCAAAATATTTTGCAGATGCATCTGGCATAGCAACCTTGACATCTGTCTCCTGATGAGCACCGTTTGTATCAAGGAATGCACGGGACAGATTCACAATCTCCTTGCCTCTCCATGAAAGTACGAGACGCTTCTCCTCTGTTACGACAGCAACTGCAACTGCCTCTAAGTTCTCCTCAGCGACATACTGCATCATCTTGTCAACATCCTTTGGATCAACAACGACTGCCATACGCTCCTGAGACTCGGAAATCGCAAGCTCTGTACCATCAAGGCCAGCGTATTTCTTTGGAACCTTATCCAGATCGATCTGTAAACCATCGGCAAGCTCACCGATTGCAACAGATACACCACCTGCACCGAAATCGTTACATTTCTTGATTAAGCTTGCAACCTCTTCCCGACGGAACAGACGCTGAATCTTACGCTCCGTTGGTGCATTACCCTTCTGTACCTCAGCACCACATGTCTCGATGGAGCTTTCTGTATGTGCCTTGGAAGAACCGGTTGCTCCACCACAGCCATCACGTCCGGTACGTCCACCGAGCAGGATGATGATATCGCCCGGATCAGAATTCAGACGCTTCACACATCTTCTTGGAGCAGCACCCATAACAGCACCAATCTCCATACGCTTTGCCACGTAATTTGGATGATATACTTCCTTTACAAGTCCGGTTGCAAGTCCAATCTGGTTACCATAGGAGCTGTAACCTTCAGCAGCAACCTTCACGATCTTTCTCTGTGGGAGCTTACCATGCATCGTATCCTTCAAAGATACCGTCGGATCTGCAGCTCCTGTCACACGCATTGCCTGATATACATAAGAACGTCCTGACAATGGATCACGGATCGCACCACCCAGACAGGTTGCAGCACCACCAAATGGCTCGATCTCTGTTGGATGGTTATGTGTCTCGTTCTTAAAGCTTACCAGCCATTCTTCTTCTACGCCATCGACCTTAACCGGAACAACGATGGAACATGCATTGATCTCGTCTGACTCTTCCTGATCGTCAAGCTTGCCAGCCTTCTTCAGTTCCTTCATTGCCATAAGGGCGATATCCATCAGACAGACAAACTTATCGTCTCTGCCCTTGTACATTTCCTTTGTCGCTCCGACATAACGATCATATGTCTCAGCGATCACATCCTTGTAATAACCATCGTCGAATGCAACATTTGTAAGCTCTGTCGAGAATGTTGTATGACGGCAATGATCAGACCAGTATGTATCGAGCACACGGATTTCTGTCATAGATGGATCTCTGTGCTCTTCGTTCTTGAAATAATTCTGTATATGCTCAAAATCCTTGATTGTCATAGCAAGTCCGAGGGAATCATACAGTGCCTTTAATTCTGCCTCTGGCATATCCTTGAAACCATCGAAGATCTTCACATCTGCAGGTTCCTCAAAGTTTGTAACCAGCGTCTCCGGCTTTGTCTCATCTGTGATACGGGAATCCACCGGGTTTACAACATACTCCCGGATTGTCTGCATCTGCTCTTCTGTCACGTCACCCTCTACCACATAAGTAGTAGCTGTCTTGATGACCGGTGTCTCCTCCTCGTTCAGAAGCTTGACACACTGCTCTGCAGAATCCGCACGCTGATCGAACTGTCCCGGAAGGAATTCCTGTGAGAAGCATTTTTCCTTCTCATTCATAGGGAATGATTCTTCATATACGACATCGATTGGCGGCTCTGAGAAGATTGTAACCTTCGCTTTGTTGTAGGTATCCTCTGATACACCTTCCATGTCATACCGTGTCAGGACGCGGACATTGTCAGCTTTGATTCCAAGGTAATCCTTGAACTGCTTCTTTAAGTCTTTTGCCTTAACCGCATAAGCATCTTTCTTTTCTACATAGATTCGTCTAACCTTGCTCATGACTTTCCTCCTGAATTTTGTAATTTACTTTCTGCATCTTACTGGTGCATACGTCTTACAATTTTGTATATTACCACATTTTGGAACACGAGTGGAGAATTTTGTACAAAAAATACAATTCCATCCGTCGGTGCCAAAACTTCAGCCTTAATATTACCATCCATCGGGTTAATGATTTCCGCAAGCACCTGCCCGCGTTTTACCTCCTGATTTACCCCGACGATGCAGCGGAAAAATCCCGCCTCATCGGCACGTACCGACACGAGATCTTTCTCTTTTAATGTCGTTGAGATATATCCTCCATGGCTCTCATAGCGGATGATTCCCATTCGCGTCAGGAACCGGAGCACTGCACTGACTGCCATCTTCGCGCTCTCGCCATCCAACGTATCGGTGGTCGCAGAATAAACCGAAAAGGCCTGCGTTCCCGTCTTTTGCCAGTTATAATTGAGCGTTGCCGTATCAAACGAACGCGTATCCCCGGTAAGTACATATGGCATACCAAACAGATTGGCAAGGCTTGTACTCTCTGTTCCTGTCTCCATCATCCGCACATGTGGGATTGAGATTCCCTGCAGATAAAAGCTTGCAAACTGGATACCGTATGTATAGTCCTTGACACGGTCCATCAGCGTCGCCGCAATCCGGCTTGTCGCAGTACCCTCGATATTTCCCGGAAATGAACGGTTGATATCCGAATCATCCGAGATCCATTTTTTCTTTTCTGCGTTCATTGAACTGTAATTGAGTGTCGGGATCAGCAGGATTTCCTTTCCGGCTACCACATCCCCCTGTGCTTCAATCTCTGCCAGTCTCTGTGCCAGAAGTGAGCACATATATAACTGCTGGTATTCATTTCCACGCATAGATCCAACAATACACGCTGCCTTATCTCCGCGTCCATATGAATATCCATGAATGTTAAACTCTCCACGAAACGCTGTGTTCATGGAAAAGATAATTTCTTTATTCATAGGCGTTTCCTCCCACGATTCTTGCAAGCAGGGAACCTTCCTCAATGACCGGATAATCACGTAATGAACAGATCATGCCATCTCCTGTGGCATACACGACCTCTTCCACGGCTCCAGTGATCACGTTGACAACCGTTCCAAGCTCGTCCCCCTTTTTTACCTGTGCAAATAACTGTACTCCCGGAATAAAGATACCACTGCTCTCTGCATTGATATACCGGATATCCTTATCGTTTGTGATCGGAACCTTCTTTGGAGTCACCGTGTTTCCCTTCCAGATTCCCATCTCCTTCATCAGTGCAAACAAACCGTCCACGATTGCATTGCAATACTGCTGATTGATCCGATAGGCTACGCCGGACTCGATCACAACCGAGCGCACGCCAACTTCATTTAAGGAATACGCAAGACTGCCATTTAATACAGAATTACTTGGATGAATCCAGATCATGTCAACATTCAGACATTTAGCGATTGGCATCAGTTCATCCACCCGGTCATCATTCATACGCACCTGCGGTACCTCATGTACATACAGGTTACTTGCATGCAGATCAATACACACATCCGCACCCTTGATATCATCGAAAATGCAGGACGCCGTATATTCCCCCAATGCGCCTAGCTTTGATCCTGGAAATATGGAATTCATGTCAATACCGGAACCCGGAATCTCTCTTGTTTTCGAATCCAGTCCCATCGGATTTAATGCCGGATACACATCCACAATTCCGATCAGATTTTCATACTCCAGCTTGATCCGGCGAATTACCTCATAGCAGATATACTGTCCCTGCAGCTCATCCCCGTACAATCCGGATACGATACAGATTCTCTTTTCTTCTCCCGTAGGAAAATCCGGTGCCAGATGATTTTTCTTCACCTTCAGTTCTTCTTCCACCATCAGATCTACGGATACAACTGTCTCTATCATTTATAACGACTCCATTAACTTGATTCAAACAATACAAATGGTCATATATACGTAGCGGGTATATACGACCATTTCATACTTGTTTTTATTTATATTTAACCTTCGAGTACGGTCTTTAACACGTTCTTGATCGTCTCTACATCAAATGGCTTTGCAATAAACTCTGCGGCACCACTCTGTACTGCCTCTAACATATTGTGCTGCTGACCGGCTGCAGATACCATAACAACCTTTGCGTCTGGGAAATCAGCCTTGATTTTCTTCAGGCTGTCGACACCAGACATCACTGGCATTGTAATATCCATCGTGACAAGATCTGGTTTGTACTGTGCGTACATATCATACCCTTCCTGTCCATTTTTCGCCTCACCAACAACTACATATCCGTTTGCTTCCAAAAGTCCTCTTAAGATTTTACGGGATGTTCTGGAATCATCTACAATCAATATATTTGCCATGATCAATCATTCTCCTTATTTATCTTATTCTTTCCTGTATTAGCTGATATTCCACTTTGTCTCCATACAGATTACAATATCTGCACGCTCGCCATGCACATAACATGGAAGCAGGAACATCATACCCTCTGAACTGATGGTTGTGATATCGGTATACATCTCTGGAGGAAGCATATCAATATGCACACCTTCAAGAGATTCCTTCGAAGCAAACAATCCGTTACATACATTGATAAACTCGCAAACTGCATCGAGACTGTCCTCATCGATCACTTCGAACTCTTCCTTCGCAAACTCGGTTGCAATTGGCTTTATTCCAACATTACAGATACCAATAAACAAATTGTAATCGCCGGTAAAGCACTGGCTGGCAATGTATTTACTTGTATATGTATGGATTCGTTCAATCCGCTCAAAACGAATCTTGTTATCAACAAAACGAACCATATTTCTGGCGAGCAATGCAAGATAATCCTTCACGGCTGCCGGAACCTGGTTATCCTTTAAAAAGATCTGAATGATCTTGTCAATATCCGAACTCTTCAACGCATCGATTTCAAGTGCTGTATATCGCTCTGACTTTTTATAATGATTCAGATACTTCTGAATATCCTCCAAAGTAAGCAGCTTGCGCTCTACAAGTGCCTGTACGAATAAAAGATAGGAATCACCCTGTTTTTTCAGAAGCTTCCCAACCTGCTCGTCTGTCAGATAACCCTTCTCCACAGCAATATCTCCGAATCTGGCATCCTTCATCGCCTGCAGCTGATTGACTTCATCCGCCTGTTCCTTCGTCATAAGTCCTTCGCTGACTGCAAGCAATCCCATCTTCACACGTGCTGTACGACTCGCCTCTACGATTTCCATATATTGCTCATGTGTCAACACACCAACATCTTCGAGATATTTTCCAAAATAAACTCCAAACATAACGCCCCTCCTTCATGTAACTCTTCTCTTCAGTCAAGAAGTCATAATTTATTGATTATTATACACAATCTCCAGCCAAAAAGCAACTGTCGGGCAAATGCAAAAAATGAGCTTTCATGATTGAATATTCTATTTTTTTCCTATATAATATATTTATTACATTTATGATACATACTTTACTTTGAGGTGAACGGGTTATGTCTATACAAAAGTCTTTGCGATTGTCGCTTGTTTTAATGGCGTGTCTGCCACTTATATTTCTGACAATCTTTACATACAATTTATCTTATAAAAAATACATGGATCTTGCAACACAGTCCACAGTGGAACTTGCGAAGAACTACGGCATGGGCTTCCAGTCCCAGCTTAACTCACAGATCGCCGAAGTAGAGGGACTTGCAAATGGTACAAACATCCAGAATCTTGTACTGGAGAATTACAATGGTGTTACGCTTGGAAATGATTCTCCTTATTATACGAATGTCACAGATCTGTTTGCAACTGCTTCTGATTATGCCGGCAACAACGTGAATTACTATCTCTATGATGTAAACGGATACTACATTACTAGTTCTGACAACACCAATACGGATGACTGGCAGGAACATATGGCAATTCCGGTCGAGGATATCACAGAAACAAAAATCTTACAGTGTTCACCACTCGATGAAATCGAGAGCATTGATGTTGTATCCCCGATCATTATTAAAAGCCAGATCGTTGGTCTGATCCGTGCCAATATCACCTCCCGGTATTTCGGCTCCTTTATCCCGGAAGATGGCTCTGCATTCATCATGACAAATGATGGCGGCTACCTCTTTACTTCGACCGGGCTAACCGGACAACGGGAACTGGAAACACAGGCGTTTAATTGTCTGAACGGCGCGGACAACGCGAAGGACTATGGACATCTGAAAGCTTCCTCCTTCAAAAATATCTATGGATTTTGCAAGCTTTCCGACTCCAACTGGCTGTATCTGATCAAACAGCAGGGAACTCAATACCAGCAGATATTGGCAACCCTCCCGATTACCATGAGTATCACACTCATCATCATTTTAATGATTGCTATCTGGGTGAGCCGGATCTTATCCGCGAAATACACAGAACCAATCTTTACCCTGCGCGACAACATGACGGACGCCTCCTCTGGTAATCTGGATGTCAAATGTGATGTTGCCTCTGATGATGAATTCGGAGATCTCTCCCGCATGTTCAACAGCATGATGGATATCATCTCCAACAACTACAAGGAATTATCTGCTTCCAAAGCTGCATTAGAGGTCAGCGAACAGGAACTGAAAAAAAACTATGCCCATATCGAGCAGCTTGCCTATCACGATGGCTTAACCGGACTTTATAACCGTGTTGCTTTCATGAAATACGCTTACAAGATCTTCCATGACGCAAGCGTCGGTGCCAGCAAGCATGCCATTTTCTTTATCGACTTAGATAACTTTAAAAATATCAACGATACACTCGGACACGACTATGGTGACCTTCTGTTAAAGGATGTCTCCGACCGGATGCTTTCCTGTATCGCTTCCGATGATATTCTGGCACGTAACGGCGGTGACGAGTTCCTGATCTTAAAAAATCGCTTCGATACCGTGGATGATCTGGAAAACTTTGCAAGCCAGCTTGTCAATGTCGTACATCATCCATTCATCTTAAACGATGAAACCGCTGTGGTTTCCATGAGTGTCGGTATCGCAGTCTTTCCAAACAACGGTCTGACGGTAAGCGAGTTGATCAAGAACGCAGACATCGCGATGTACAATGCGAAAAACTCTGGCAAAAACAGCTACCGCTTCTTCGACAGCTACATGGAGGACGATGTCAACCGGAAAAATGATCTTGCAGATATTCTATCTCATGTTATTGATAAGAACGAAATTTACTTACAGTACCAGCCACAGGTCAATGTGGAAAGCGGTCAGGTTACCGGCTATGAAGCGCTGATGCGTATTGAGTCTGAGCTGGTTGGTTTTATCTCTCCTGCAGAATTTATTCCGATCGCAGAAGAAACCGGTATTATCAACATCCTTGGGGAATGGGCATTGATTGAAGCCTGCAACTTCAATCAGGTACTGATCAAGAGCGGATTCGGTCCACTCCGTGTATCTGTCAATGTATCAACCACCCAGTTAAAGGATGATCATCTGATCGATATCATTAAAAGCATTCCGGAAAAAACAGGTATGGATCTGAAACATCTCGAAATCGAGATCACAGAAAGTGTCCTGATGAATTCGTTTGAACACAACTTAAAGCTGATCAATCAGATGAAAGAGCTTGGTTGTTCCATCGCCTTAGACGATTTCGGAACTGGCTACTCTTCCTTCAACTACCTGACACAGATTCCAATCGATACGTTAAAGATTGACAAATCCTTTATCGATGGTATCTGCAGTAACGAAAAAGACCGCTGCATCGCAGACTCCATCATTGATCTGGCACACAAGATGGATATCTCTGTTGTGGCAGAAGGTGTGGAGGATAATGAACAGCTGCAGATTCTGCAGAACCAGTTCTGTGACACCCTGCAGGGCTATCTCTTCTCCAAGCCTTTAAATTCTACCGATTTTATTGAGCTTTTAAGCAAACATAAAACTTTACATGACTAAAAAGGCGTCCCCATCAAACAGATGGGGACATTTTTTATTTCTGTTTATGACTCCTCTTTCTTCCTATCAAACCCATCCCGATTCCAACTGCACTTGTACACAGAACAAGAATCGTCAGAAACAGATTTGCTTCATCTCCGGTCTTTACCGCCTGCTCCTTAGTCGGTATCACCTGTGTGCTTGTCCCGGCAACAGTCGTTTCCGATGTTTCCGATGTTTCGGTGGTTTCTGTCGTTTCGGTCGTTGTGGTCGACGGCTCTTCGGGAAAACAGATTGTCTGTGCGAGATCCGAAAGATCTGTATGTGAAGCAACGATCTCGCCCGGATATGCCGTATCTTTTACCGTCTCATAGAACACCACTTCCTGTCCACACAGTGCATCCAGAAACAGAATCTCATACTTCACTTCGATATCCATATTTACCTTTTCCGCGACAAATGTCACAGGCTCATTCTTTGCCATATATGGTTTTTCCAAAACCGTACCATCCTTTTTCCATCGTGCTTCCCCTGAAATCGTATAGGTGTGTCCAATCTCCAGATTCTCAAATGAAACAATATCCTTACATGGCACAAGTGTCCCCTTTGCACGTATATCAACAATTGGATTTTCAAAGCCTGCCTTCGTTTTAATCTGCGGAAATAGCTCATTTATAATCGTTACTAACTCAACATGCGCGCCATCCTCCTGTATAGATACTTCGATTTTCTCAGCATTTCGATACTTATTTTTATTTGCCTCACAGCGAACCTCTTCGATGTAATACGTTCCATACGGCAATGCGCCCTTCGTATCATCCACGTCTGCCTGTCCAAACCAGATACCCGCACCTGCCTCTTCCTGATTCGTATGATACGAATGTGGAATATAGGAAGCTGCCGTCGAGTAATACCCATTTTCATCTGTCCAGACGATGTGGGATTCTCCCTTTGTATCAGAAATAGAAAACGCAATATTTGCAAGCGGGGTTCCATTTTCATCCACTTTTGTAAAACTGAGATCCCCACGGAAATGAAGAATATTCACTGCATCTTTTACAACAACCTCCATTGGGGTTGTCTGATCTTTTTTGATCTGTACCCAGACTGGCGTATCATCTAACAACATATAGTCGTTTGCTTTTTCTTCCTGAATCATATACCAGCCGATCCGAAGCTGCATTTCTGTATCACCCACACAGTCTGTATCGTGCGCACATTCCTGCACAAAACCCGTACCTTTTTTATCCATCCGAAACAATCCCACACGCTTAGTGGTGTCCTTACTTCCGTTTGCGGAAACAGCATAGACCGCGTATTCAATCCCATCAAAGCTATACTCCGGGTGTTCTAAAAGAAAGGCTTCATAATTTTCCTCCACCTTCTTTGTCAGTCTGAGTTTTCCAAGATACTCCTCTTCCGGTCCAACCACACGCGTATCAAAATAATCTCCCTCTGATTTCAGCTCCAGAGGCTTCGCCACCGCATCTCTTGGCAAGCCAAGGGTTGTCCGTCTTCCTGCATAGATTTTCGTACTATAAATATTCGGATCTAACTTCCAGCCTCCATTTGTTGGCACATTCCATTCCCGGATATAATATGTACCCTCGGCAAACTGTACAATCGTACCCTGTTCATCCGGCTTTGTGCGTGCAGAACAAGAGACGTTATCCTCTGCCAGTGCACCATTTTCCCCCGGCTCAATATAACAATATCCCTTCACATTCCGGCTTCGTTTCGCATCCTCATAGCTAGCATACACTGCATAATTGGCTCCCGCCACATCATACAACTTCGGATTCGTCTTGTAGACGTCCTCATTATAGCTTTTACAAATCCGCAAGGTTCCAGTCTTCAGACGTTCTTTCGGACGATATACAATCATTCCGGAGCATTGTTTCCGCACGTCCACCGCGTTATCCAGATAATAGCATGCGCGAAGGGAATCCCAGCCAGAGCTGTACAAATGTCCGATCAAAGCGGTTCCTCCACCGGAAATTGCGCAATGGACATAGCCGTCCAGTTTTCCATTTACAAAACAGATGACATCGCCTGCATTTGTCAGCTGGTCGTAAATTGCATCATATTCCGCCTCCGTCTTATCCTTTGGAAAACAGTTTGCATCAGCATAGACGCGCTCCCAATTCTCACTTACTTCCAATGTATCCGAGATCTGCGAGACGAGCGTACTTCCCTGTACCGATGCCTTGTCTCCATAAAAACCAGATAACGCCTGTGCTACATAAATCGCACACATATTATCGCTGTTTTTTCCGCTTCCCTTCGGAATCGTCATCGCGTATGCGACAAATGCATTGGATGTATCCGGTGCCTGATAATACGCACTCGGAGATACACTCTGTACAGTCTCTTCCGATTCTGTGAATGCAGATTCCTCTGCGTCCGCCTGCATATCCTGCGGAAGCGCATTTGTCCATGTTGCATCGCCAATCGTCGCGACAGATTCCCACGCTTCCGTATTTTCCGATGCAAACGGAAGCACATAACACTGCATGATCAAAAACGCAAGTATCCCATATGAGAGCACCTGTCTCCATGCTTTCTTTGCCTTTAATTGCTGCTTGATTTTTTTACATAACGAAATAAACATATTAATTCCTCCATACCTTACCATATGCAGAAATCTGATGGATTCCATCTTCTATGTCTACCGTCAATGAAAAAAGATATAATTTTGTTGTTAAAAAAAGAGTATGGTAACTGTACCATACTCTTAAAAGTCCTGTCAATTCAATTTCCGAAGTTCACTTATTTTTCACAATCCCACTAGAACGTGATATCCTTCTTGCCTGTGATCAGGCGGGCACCATTCACGATCATCGTCACACCAGCACCAACTCCGACAAGAATTGTCACAATTCCAATAACCAGATTGCTGATTCCGATTGCATTGATCTTATGATATAACTTCTCCATGCTTTAGACCTCCCATACTTGCAATAAAACTATTTTACTCCATACTGCTCATAATATGCATCAATCGCTGCCTTCAGGGTATCATCGATTACAACCTTTCCCTTATAAGGCTTGTTGTACAGATGCTCTACAACCTCTGCCATCGTTACGATCGCAGTTGTCTTTAATCCATAGTTTTCTTCGATCTCCATCAGTGCACTCTTCTCGCCCTGACCACGCTCCATACGGTCAACCGATACAACAAGACCAAGCACATCGACATCGCCCTGCGCCTTCACGATCGGAAGTGTCTCCTGAATCGAAGTACCTGCAGTTGTTACATCCTCGATGATCACAACCTTGTCACCATCGTTGATCGGACTTCCAAGCAGGATTCCCTTATCCCCGTGGTCCTTAATCTCCTTACGGTTTGAGCAGTAACGGATGTCTGCATCATACTTGTTGGCAATCGCCATTGTTGTAGCTACGGAAAGCGGGATTCCCTTATATGCCGGTCCAAACAGCACATCAAAATCAAAGCCGAACTTGTCCTTGATTGCCTCCGCATAATACTCACCCAGACGTGCTAACTGGGAACCTGTTCTGTAAAAACCTGTATTTACAAAAAATGGTGTCTTTCTTCCGCTCTTTGTCACGAAATCACCAAACTTCAATACGTTACAATCGATCATAAATTCAATAAATTGCTCTTTATACTGTTCCATGTTGTATAAATCCTCCTGTTTTTCGGGCTGTCGGCAGCAACAAACGACATTCACGCATGTAGATTCATTGTCTGCCATAGTTTTCTCTATACGCCACATAATCGTATATATTTTAGCATAGTTACCTGTTTGTTTCAATCAGTTTTGCGCAATCATAAACGGGGAATTTTCACTTCTATCGCAGATGTACTAACGATTCCGTTCATTCTTCTCGCGCGACTGCAGTACAAGCTCATACACCTTTGGATGGCGTTCTTTCAGATGTGCATCAAGCACATGTCTGCGCTCCCTGAAACGTTCTGCAAGCTCCGGATGATTCTTTGCGATCCGGTCATGCACCTGTTTTCTGTGTTCCTCAATCTGCATCGCAAGGGTATGTTCATCCTTACCGGATATATTGACAATTTCCTTCAAATGCTCCTCCAAGTGTTCCAGCCACTCGTCTTCGTCAAGCTCCTCCATATGCGCCCATCGTCCATGCAGCAGATTCTCGATATCCCCGCTTTCTTTTAGCTGTGCAATCTGCTTTTCAATCTGACGCTCGATCTGTTTTTCCGCATCAGAGCCGAACGCCCACACAAACTCCTGCACACGGTTATCTGCACGTTTCCGGGACGCACTGCGATCCTCATTATCCACACCGTCTTCCAGTGGATACGGGCGGTTGATTCCCATATCCTTCAATGCAATATGGATGGTTCTGCGCACACACCCCTCCTCAATCAGATATCCGAGTCCAAGCTTCCTTAACTGTTCGTTCACATCCGAAATATGTTCTGTCATATAGAACCGGATGCCCTTTTCTTTCAATGACTGATGCAGACGCTTCAGGCAGTCTGCCGCAGTAATATCCAGACTTCCGATTCCGCCCGCATCAAGGATCACAGCTTTCGTATCCGGTTTTATATGATCCTCAATATCATTTTTCAGCATCTGCACATTTGCAAAGAACAGATTGCTGCTGAACCGGTAAACAAGCACACCGGACAGTGCGTGAATCTGGCTGCTCTCCTTCAGATCCCGGAAATGCTTATGCCCCGGCTGAATCCCAAGAAAGCAGGTAGATGGCTTTGCTGTCCGGATGATCACCTCCGCAAAGGAAAGCAAAATACCGATCAAAACACCATTGATCGTGCCAAGCAGGAGTACACCGAAAAATGCGCCGGCAAAGATCATACATTCGGTCCGGCTGACCTTCCAGAGCCGTGCCATCAGATCAAACTCTGTCGCCCCAAGCAATGCCGATATCACAATCGCGGTAAGCACCGGAACCGGCAGATACTGGATAAATCCCGTTCCACACAGCAAAAGCACAATCATGGAAAGTCCTGCCACAAGTGAGGTAAGCTGTGTCTTTCCCTGATACTGCTCGCCCATCGCTGTACGGGATACGGAGCCATTGATTGGACAGCACCCGGTAAAGGCTGCAAGAAAGTTTCCGACGGAGAATGCAAAGATCTCCTGATTATCATCAATTCGGTAGCCATTTTTCTGTGCAAAATTATTCTCTGCGAGCAACGTCTCCGCCATAATTACAACTGCCACCGACAGGCTGACTGTCACAGCCTCCCGGATTGAGACAGCTGAAAAATCCGGTATCTGCCACTGCGGAAGTCCCGTCTCCACCTTCGAGAGTGTCTGGATTCCAAGCTCCCGCACATTTCCAACCCGCGTATAGCAGGCACCTGCCACCATCAATACAACTGCCATCGGGAATTTCGGAACCAGTTTTTTCGCCACAAGCAGGATTACAAGCGATGCCACGCCTAAGAGGATGGATGGCATATTCACATGCTTTGCTGTCTGTCCGATATGCTTTGCCAGCTCAAAAAACTCTCCGGTTCCTGCCGTACCGCCAAGAATCTTCGGCACCTGCATAAGAATGATTGTCGAGCAGATACCTGTAATAAATCCTCCCATCACCGGGGCTGATATGTAATTGACGAGCTTTCCCGCCTTCATAAAAGAAAATGCAAGCAGCCACACCGAGACAAAAAATGTAAGCACCGGTACAATCGCCATGGCTTCTTCACTTCCTGCCTCAACATGCAAGGTTAAAAGTGCAGAACCAATCAGTGCTGCCGGAGCCGCATCCACGCCGAATATAAATTGTGGTGACGTTGAAAGAAGCGCGAACGCCAGAATCGGAAACACCGACCCATACAGACCATACACTGCGGGAAGTCCCGCAATCAAGGCATATCCCATCGAAATCGGAATAGAAACTGCCATGATGATGAGCCCCGCCAAGATATCTTTCCCTATATTCTTTTTATCATAGTGCCGTAATGTATGCGCCAATGATAGTTTCATATGATTCATCTCCTGTCATGATTAACAATCTTCCTTTTCATGTCACCGGTCTTACTCCATACAGTTTTCAATCTGGCGCACCGGCAGGCAATGACACAACTGCCACAAGCTACATTCTAACATAAAAGAAAAAAAGTGGATATATTTTCCACTTTTTCATATGATTTCTTATACTTATTTCGTAAATTGTCTATGATTTAGTCTTGGCATATCTTAAAAATGAATCCCCGGATTCTCCATCTTTCCGAATTCCAGCAGAGATAATTTTGAAAGATGAAATATCTTCGCAAGGATCGATTTCGGAAACATCTGCAATTCGATATTGTACTTCGTTGCCGCATCGTTATAAAACTGTCTTGCCTTACTCACGCGGTCTTCGGTCTCGGAAAGTTCTGTCTGCAGCTGTAGAAAGTTTGTGTTCGCCTTTAATTCCGGGTATTGTTCTGCCACTGCAAACACTTTCCGCGATGCCCGGTTTAACGCTTCGTTTGCCTCAAAGCGCTCATTTCTTGTATCCGCAAGTGTCATCCGGTTCCGGAGTTCGACCACCGTCATAAGTGTTTCTTTCTCATGCTTTGCATACCCTTTCACAATCTCTACAAGATTCGGAATCAGATCTGCCCGTCTGGCAAGCTGGATATCAATCTGCGACGCCTGATTCTCCGCCCGCGTTTTCAGTACCATGAATTTATTACACGTACAGATTGTTACAATCACAAGAACCAATATCAAAGCCATAATTACAACTTTTACAATCACTGCTCCATCCATTTTATTTTCTTCCTTTCTTTCCTCTATTTTTACTGTTTCATCCGCGCCATGATCTCTTTTTGTATCTGCGTATTTTCCTCCAGCAAAACCGCATAGATCAGATAATCATCCCACAGTGCAAGCGCATCCTTCTCCGCCTCATTCAGATACGAATAATCGTGAATAAAATTCTTCATGCCCCAGATATATTCCGCATATTCATTTCCACGCGCTGTCCGCACATAATCTGCACGCTCTAACATCTGGCTGCTCCGCATTTTCAGATATAAAAACGGTACCAGTAACAGCAAAAAGAAAAGCGCAAACACCATAAAACATAATGCCATCGTTGAAAGCAGCTGTGGTGTACGAAGGATCAGCTCGACCTCATTTGCCTTTCCACTTATCGTATTCATGCAGGCAAGCATCCAGTTCAATTTCCTGCCAAACCAGAATACCTGGTCCGACAACGGGAATGCGATATTCCCATATGCTTCCTGCATCGCCGGCTCCATTGTGCCGGATGCAATCAGGAATATACAGGCAATCAAAAGTATCACCCACAAAAAAGCAATCTTCTTCGCATGGCGGTCAATCGCAGATGGAAGGATTCCGCTTCGTTTCTTCAGAAAACCATCTGCTACTGCTTCTGCCATCATCTGTTCTTTCCATTCCTGCAGATGCTTCTTCGACGTTCCTTCCAGAAGCCTGTCAATCAGAAAGTAGTCACTCTCCCGCAATTTCTCATTCTCCCCCGGCTTTGGATTTCCCTGTATGTACCCATCTTCCGTTTCCCGGATCAATCCGAGATGCTCATACCAGAGGATATATGCACTGAGATCCTTTTCTTCCTCAATCTGCAAATCTTCCAGTAAACTGATTTCTCCCGGTGTCAGTCCGGTAAGTTTATCCCGGTAATAATCAAGATCCTGCATCGTCACAAAGGTACAATTCGAAAGCAATTCTTTCTTTGCACCAAGCAGTTTTGCCCTACGAATATAAAAAGGAATACAGCCAAACACCAGTGCAATCAGAAATATGATTACTAAAAATCCCAGTGCATTCGAAAGCATCTTCTGTGTCTTGGACACAGCGAAAATTTCCCATCCATAACGAAACAGGAGCACCCCCATGATGATTGGAAAAATCAACCATGTACGATGCTCCTGCTTTACTATATCATTCAGATGTCCTGTTCGAAACCGCTTCTGACTCATCGAATTCTCCAATTCCGGTTATCAATAAAACCATACATCGTTCTACATAAACTATGTGATCTTATCTATAAAGTATCAGCTATTCCGTTTCGAATCTATCTGTACTGTGTAATTCTCATGTTAAGTTTTCGTTAAACACTACCGGTTATGCCGCACACAGGCGACAATACACCATATAATAATTCCAAATAAAACTGCCAGGAATATAAACGTTGCTGCAAGCATGCCATCCATCTTCTGCATGTAGGAGGTTATCGTGCTATAGAGCGTAAATACACCAAAACAAAATTCCATCCCCACCATCATCCAGACAACGTCTCTATACACACGCACCGCATGTTCCGGTTTTACTTTCACTGGCATGCTCCACAGATCGGGTGGCATAAAATGTAAAACCAGACTGCTGATGCCACAGCTAATCAGCATAATAATTGGTAAAAACAGAAAGGAATACGGAGATCCATATCCATCTGCATTTCCAGCCGCGTCAAAGTGTGTTGCCACTTCCTTCGGCAGCTTTGCAGACCATATAATTCCAATCACAATCGATGCCCACATCAAAACATAGGCAAGTATCTCAACAATCTTCTGCTTGAGTGTAATGTGGTTTTTCATCTCAATTCCTCCTTACCTTGGGGACGTTGTTTGGGGCATATTGGGGACGTTGTTTTTGTTCCGAAGAGTGTCCCCTGGCACATATCATTTGATATCCAGTTCCGGTGGAACATCAATCTCCTCAGAGACATATTTTCCATCTTTCTTCCGTTGTCTCACGCACTCGGATAGGAGATATTCAATCTGTCCGTTGACGGATCGAAAGTCATCTTCTGCCCATGCGGCAATATCGGCATACAGTTTTTCCGATAAGCGGAGCGGAATCTGTTTTTTCGCTGCCATCTAGTATAAGCTTCCTGAGTTCACGATTGGCTGCGCATCATGGTTGCCGCACAAAACTACCAAAAGATTTGAAACCATAGCTGCCTTTCGCTCCTCGTCCAAGTCAACGACCTGTTTTTTGTTTAATTCTTCTAACGCCATTTCTACCATTCCAACCGCTCCGTCTACGATCATCTTTCTGGCATCTATAATAGCAGATGCCTGCTGCCGCTGCAACATTACAGATGCAATTTCCGGTGCATATGCAAGATATGTAATTCTTGCTTCCACGATCTCAAGGCCTGCCTCATTGACCTTGCTCTGGATCTCATCACGGATTCTTCCGGCTACAACCTCTGCGGAACCACGCAGACTGCCTTCATCGGCTACACCGTCACCGGTTGTATCAACATTCGGTGCCACATCATACGGATAGACACGCACGATATTACGAAGTGCACTGTCACACTGCAGGGATAAATATTCCTTATAGTTATCGACATTGAAAACTGCCTTTGCTGTATCCATTACACGCCAGATAACTGCAATTCCGATCTCAACCGGGTTACCGAGACAGTCGTTGATCTTCTGTCTGCCATTGCTCAGTGTCATCGCCTTTAATGAAATCTTCTTTCCTGATGTAGAACCATCGACCGATACAGATGTACCATCCGCAGAGATGGAAAATGCACTCTTCGCTGCTGTCTGCTGGATATCCCCACTCTGTGCCAGCTTTGTAGCAGCTGCCGGATTGATGGCTGTACAAAATGGATTCACGAAGTAAAAACCAGCTTCCCGGATTGTACCAACATACTTCCCGAACAACGTCAAAACCAATGCTTCCTGTGGCTTCAACACCCGAAGTCCAATCAGTGGAAACCATCCAAGTGATAACACAACGATGGAAACAACCATGAGTACCAGATAGCCTGTTTCTGCGGAATCCTCATACTTTACAGCTCCAAATACAGTACCTGTAATCGCAATCAGATAAACGAATAAAACAGTCAGCAATACTGCCATACCTTTTCGCTTCGTAGTATAAATTTTCTCTTCCATAACCAATTCCTCCCTTTGAATCGATGCATATCTTATTTTGATATCAAAATCATATCACTTTGATTTTTCCTTGTCAAGAAAAAACCGGCACATCTCTGCACCGGTCTTGGGGACGTTGTTTTTGTCCTGAAAAGTGTCCCCTGTCTCATATAGATTTTCTTTCTTACATCGGGCATCGGCTCCGCTGTGGCATATCCTCGCCCTTCACATAGCGGGCATTGAATTCCATATTAATCTCGCGCAGCTCCTTCTTCCCGTCGATGTAGTCCTGATACATCTCCGCTAAGCCGCTCATACAGCCATCACAGGTTGCCTCAATATTTCCGAGCGATTCTGCTACAATCTGCTCACGTTCTTCTCTTGTTGTATCCTTGATCAAATAGCCTGACATCTCGTATCCTTCCTTTCGTATTCCTCAATATTATACTCCATATTCCACTTCAAGAAGCATAAGTCCATGTGGCGGCGCTGTCGGACCTGCCATCTGCCTGTCCCGTGACGCAAGTACCGTCTCCATATCTTCCGCGTGCATCCGTCCATAGCCAACCTCAAGCAGTGTTCCGGTCAGTATCCGGACCATATTCTGTAAGAAGCCATTTCCATGAAATGTCATCCGCAGATATCCTTCTTCCTCTGCGATTGTAATATCATAGATTGTCCGCACTGTGGATTTCTTCATCTTATTATTCCCACAGAAGCTCTTGAAATCATGCGTGCCAATCAGGTATTCTGCTGCCTTTTGCATCGCTTCTATATCCGGCATCCGGTCAGGTGTCCCATTCGTAACCCATTCCGGCAACACCCATGTATACAGCCGTTCAAATACCGGCTTTTCGTCCCCGATATAACAGGTATACTGATACACCTTTCCTTTGGCATTAAGTCTTGCATGGAACCGCTCGGATACACCCGAAACCTCCCGGATACAGATATCATCCGGCAGATAATGATTCGCATAGGCTTTGATCTCTTCCGGCGTAAGCGTGGTATCTAAGAACCCATTTGCTACCATGCCTTTTGCATGCACACCCGCATCGGTTCTTCCTGCGCCATGAATCTTCACGTCCTGTTCCGTCATCCTCGCGAAGACCGCTTCCAACTTTCCCTCAATCGTATCCACTTCTTTTTTACTTTCCCAGCCATGATAGCGCGTGCCATCGTAGCTGATCGTCAATCTATAATTCATTCTTATATTTTAATATTCCTTCCACTACGTCTTTTCCCGTAACAAATGTAATCTCATCATCGGAGATTTTCAATATATTTTGCATCCACAATATATTTCCCGCTGACTAATTCAAATTCGCCATCAAACATGGTGATTGTCTGTACAAAATGCTTCACATCCTCAATGGAGCTTAGCATAATTTCGATTTCACGCATACTTATCCCTCTTGTAACATATCTCTGATTTCCTGATTCTGTGGCATGACCTTTAAAGCACCCTTACGTGTTGTGATAATCGAAGCAGCTGCATTTGCAAACCGGAGCATCTCATACATATCACTTTCAGACAATCCATTGATTCCCTTGTCAAGTACTGTATTTAAGATACATGCCATAAATGTATCGCCAGCACCGGTTGTTTCAATCGTATTTTTCTGTAAAAACGGTTCCGCATATACACTTTTTCCTTTGTAATATGCCTTGCTTCCATCTTTTCCCATCGTTGCACAAATCAGTGCCGGACAATATTGCTCCATGATTTTCCCAATTCCCTGATCGATATCTGCAGTACCTGTTAAGAAAGATATCTCATCATCCGAAATCTTCAGAATGTCACATTGACTGATTCCATACCACATTTTATCAGCTGCGTCTCCAAGTTTTTTCCATAATGGCGGTCTTAAATTCGGATCAAAGGAAATGACAGCTCCCTGCTCTTTTGCTTTTTTCACTGCATGTTTCGTTACCTGCTCCATCCGTAAATCCGTCATTGACAACGTTCCAAAATGAAAAATCTTTGTATCAGCAAAAATCTCCTGCTGGATTTCTTCCTCCCTAAGCATCATATCTGCTCCAGGATTACGGTAAAAAGAAAAGTCGCGATCACCATCCACACCAGTATGTACAAATGCAAGCGTCGTATGCACAGTATCATCTGTCACCAGATTATCTATATTGATTCCCTGGTCTTTCACCGCCTGCGTCAACATTGTACCAAACATGTCTGCTCCTACTTTCCCAATAAATGCAGTCTTTTTTCCAAGATTCTGCAACATGGAAAGTACATTGCACGGAGCACCGCCCGGATTTGCTTCAAGCAGAGGATTTCCCTGCGCACTCATTCCATTTTCTGTAAAATCTACCAACAATTCTCCAAGTGCTGTTACATCAAACTTTTTCATATCGGTTCCTCCTTGCATACTCTACGCCACAACAATATCATATTTTTCAAGATTTACAATGGCTTTTCCATCGCACACAAAACTGATCTGGTCCGCTTCGAGCGATGTATAAAATGTTGTACTGAATACCTGTTGTCCATCATTCAGAAAAACTTCCATTGAATACTTATCTAAGATTATACGAAGCTTCCATTTTTTACAAGGTGATTTTACTTTTACTCTCCGGATTGCATTCACATCACGTACCATACCGGAATATGTCCGGTCAATTTCTATCCTGTTTTTATGCTGTAGTATAGAAAAGTCTGTGTGGAACTGTTCATTTTGTGCGACTGAGATTGTAAACTCCCTGAAATCGCCACCGGCAATCTCCACGGTCATATCAAGTACACGTCCTTTAATACCATCGAATCTGCATGTTCCCTGTACTTCCTGCTTCTCATACCTGACACCATTTCTATGATAGTTTTCGATTTCACGCACCGGGCTTTGCAGAATCTTTCCATCTTTTACCTTGAGTTCCCTCGGTAATATCATCATGCCGGACCATTTCTGACCTTCGGGACGGATATTCGAATCCCATGACTGCATCCATGCAATCATAATTCTTCTTCCATCGTCCGCAAGCATCGTCTGCGGTGCGTAAAAATCCAATCCGTCATCAAGCGAGTAAACTGCGTCATAATGGAATATATGCTGGTTTTTATCATAGCTTCCCATATAATAAACCGAATTGTTTCCATTATGAAATTCTTCATCCGCACTTAGATTCTGCGGAGATGTAATTAATACATATGCACCATCCAGGCAGAAGAAATCCGGACACTCCCACATCGTTCCAAGCATACCGGTATCGTCTTTTGCAAGCACTGACACATACTCCCAGCTAATTGCGTCCTCTGAATGGAACAAAACAACATGCGGTTTTCCATCATCCGTCTTATTTCCAACAACCATATAATAGCCATCTTCCTCTTTCCAGATCTTCGGATCCCGGAAATGTTCCCGGCTGAAATGTTCCGGCATCATATCTCCTGTTACAACCGGATTTTGCGCAAGCTTAGTATATGTTTTTCCGTTTCCAATCGCAAGGCATTGGTTCTGATATACGTTTTTTACTCCATTTTCTTCCTGCTCTGTCACACCGGTATATACAAGCAGATGTCCTTTTTCTGTCTCAATGGCAGATCCTGAGAAACACCCTGCATCATCGTAACTTTGGTCTGGTGCAAGTGCGATGGGAAGTTCAGTCCATTTTACAAAATCTGTTGTCTCCGAATGTCCCCAATGCATCGGTCCCCACGCCTCATTATATGGATGAAACTGATAGAACAAATGAATTTTTCCATGATAAGAAGAAAAACCATTTGGGTCATTCATCCACCCACACGGCGGTGTTACATGAAACGCTGGGAATTGTTCTTTTTTGACTCTATGAACATTTACAAACTCTTCCGCTTTCATTAATTTATTCATTCAAAGTCCTCCTATAATTCAATCAATTCTTCTATCTCGCAATCGAAGAAATGCATCTTATTATCCTTATATACATCAATATTCTGAGGGTCAAATTTGATATCCTCCCCTCGGATTCCAAGTATAAGCTTTGATGCGTGTTTTTTCAATTTTTCTGCCATTTCATCTGCTTTCTACTTTCTTCCTGTTACCTTCCGCCGCATACTGCAGCGTGCTTCCTGATTCGCATAGGCAGCCTTCTGTGCCTCCTGCAGCAAAACATTCCCCTGTCCTGCCCGCGTATAAACACAATCATATGCACCGATATATGGGCGCATGCACTCTGTAAACTGCTCCGCCTGTTCCTTCTTCGCCGAAAAACAATCCGGCACTGCAAAGAAACAGTCATTGCCTCTTTGTCTTCCATGCTTGACTAAGATGTATTTCTGATTCTCAACCGGTGCAAAAAACTCATTCACACACCGGGAAAAAAGCGCGCCATCTCTCCCGCTTCCGCCCTGCAGATATACGACATGTTTATACGCCTCCGGCGTCTCCGTCACAACCGTACTGTCTGGCATATCCAAAAGCTTCTGCTTCTCCAGTGCTTTCCGGATTCCCTTACCAAATGTCTTCAATCGTTCGTACGGACTTCCAAGCATAAACATCTTCGGGAAGCAGTATGAAAACATCCCCAGTCCCGCCAGCGTAAATATTCCGGCTAGCGTTCCAAGCCACGCACTCCCGGTTTTCGCACCTGTCTGCGCCGTCATATACCACGCAGCACACAACAGGAATATCGAGAATATCATCTTTGCTACCGCATCATGAAACGCAGCCCTTGGCACCGCTTTATCCCGCACCTTCACCTCTGTCACAACCTCCATCTTCGGATAGATCGTAAGCGAACGGTTCCAGCGCTCCCGCAAGCGGCTCCGCTCCTTCGATAAGGCAAGCATCGTCGCATTCATGTCCGCAACATTTGCTTTTGTAAATGGTTTCTGTATGATTGACAGACGTGCCAGACCATTTTCAATCACATTCTCCGTGTAGTGCAGACCTAGGAAATGTTCCATTCGTCTGGTAAGCATCCGATAATCCTCGCTCGTCTCCGGTTTCGTTCCGAACGAACTCTCATACCATGGTTTTAAGCATACCAGATGCCAGATATTGCTTGTCTTATCCGGTTCCCTGTCCCATGTACGGATGGCTCTGCCACGCATCTGGTTACTGAGCATAAACGAGCCAACCGTACTTGCAAGGATCAAAGAATTGATGCATGGGGAATCCCAGCCTTCGCCAAGCAGTGATTTCGTACCGATCAACACCTGTATATATCCATCTGCAAACAACTGTGTCACCGCCGGTATCAGGAAATGAGAATCACCAACCGCAGATACCTTCACATACTCAGTCTCCGGCAGACTTCCAAGCTTCGAGAATGTCACCATGCCTGCATCACCCACAGTTTTTAATAGTGCATCCTTCGCCCCGGCAGGTATCACAATGATACTTCCACATAACACACCAAGCCGCATATCCGACCACATATCCTGCGCATCCCGCCGAAGATTCTCAAAGAGCGGCAACACCCCGAGCAGATTCACATCTGCTTCCCGGTTCCCGATTGATTTTTCATGTTCCTTCCGTATGTAATCCGTGAGAATCAGCATATGCAGCCTTCCATGAAGTGATGCATATTCATGCTGTGTGATCTGGCGGATGCTTTCGATCTTCCCAAGGGAATTCGTCAGATGCTTCTCTATCTCCGGATCTAACTCCTCACAGTCCGGATGTGCCTGCATATACCGCATCACTTCCGCTTCTTCCTGTTTCGTCGGATAATTGAAGTACACATAATCCTGATGCGGGCAGAGGCTTCCCTCCTTCACCAGCTCCGGTGTCGTAATCTCCTCATCAATCTCGCCGCACATCGCGATATAGCGGTTCCACATGGCAGGTGTCGAATCATATGGCGGTGTCGCTGTAAGTGCGATTGTTGTCACATCGATCAGCTTCTCCTTCAAGCTTTCCAGCGATTTCCACCACTCGCTTCGCAGATGATGGCATTCGTCAAGACAAAGCGTATCTACCTTTGCATCCTGCAAGACCTGAAGCAGGGAAAATCCCTGATAATCCTCTTCTCCATCCTGTATCTGCGTCATGGCACTATGCAATGCCTGATATGTAGTCACTGTAATTGCACATGGATTTTTCAGGCTTTGTGACAGATACGCTTCCGCATTCACACCGTCACACAAAAATGCCTCTTTGATCCGTGCGATCCACTGCTCCCGGATCGTAATGGTCGGCACAAGCACCAGTGCCGTTCCCTGCAGCCTGCGTATCAGTTCAATTCCAAGCGTAGTCTTTCCCGAACCCGGAGCCGCCACAATATGAATCTTGCCATCCCGCACATAATGCTCCGCCCGATCCAGCACCCGTGCCTGATACACACGCCACGTTCCTTTAAATTGTAAAATTTTTTCGTAGTTCATGATTCATTTTGCCCCTAAAAACACAATATCCTGATAACCAATATCATATATGCATTCATACCAGACGTAGTGATACTTCACTATCTTAAGGTGTATTATACTAAAATGATGCAGATAATACCACAAATATGCAATCTTTTACTTTCAACTATTGTGGTAAAATCAAGGTTGGATTTTTCAACAGCGCGGCAATCACCGGAGCATATTTAGATACTCCCTGTTCTGTAAACACATACGGTTTGTATTTTATATTTGAATCTCTTCCCATATTCAAGGTGAAATTTTTGCGCCTTGAAAGCTTTTCCACTTCCTCATCATCTAATTCAAACGTAAAATCATCACCTTCAAATTTTTCAATGTTATTCTTAACCTGCCTTTTAAAATTTTTGGTTTCATATCCATAAATTTCTGCCAAGTCAGAATCAAGCATAACTTTTTTCCCTCTGAATTCATAAAGCCGCTTCTTCATGTATTCTTCTGTAATTTCAATTACTGCAATTTCTTTCTTTTTATCTTCTGACATAATTTTCCTTCCTTATTTTGCGGTCACAAACTGTGACCGCAAACATTTTTCATTTCATATTTGCGGTACAAAAAATCCACCGCAAAATCCATACAATCAATTTTTAATGATGTGCAAATGATTTACTTATTATCCTCTACTTGCCTTACCTTGTCATAATAAGCCTTATATCGATAGATCGTCCTCTCACTGACGTTATTCCGCTTTGCAATTTCTACCATTGTTATGCCATCCTCATACCCAGCAACAAAATCATTATAAATTGCCATCCACTTAGCGTTATGTTTCTGCCGTCCGCTTAATTTTCTGTTTCTGTAATACTCCAATTTCTCCCGAAGATCTGCATTCTCTTTTTCCAACTCATCAATTCTTTTTAATGCCGCTTCAAGTGTTACAGGTTTCTCCATTACCATGTCCTCCATTCATGCCAATCTCGTTTTGTCTGTATTATATACCTTCATCTTTCATTAGTCAATCCGATTATGTCATGTTTTTTACAATAAAAATAGACAGCCATCACTCTGACTGTCTACCATCTTTCCTATACTTCTTCGCATTCTCCTCCAGTTCCAGCATGTATCTATCGAAGTCAGACATAAATAACCGGTCTTGAACAACTCGATACTTTTCAAATTCAGTTTCAGCTTTCGCCTTGGCAATCTCTGCTGTGATCTTGCCTGCATCCTGAAGAACCTCTCTGTCATCTGCCATCAGAAACAGATCCAGATGTTTCGCCCAATCTTCCATAGTCATTGGAATGTGACGTTCTGCACGGTCTTCTGCCAAATCCAGATAAGCTGATACGATACGCTCTAATGAACGCATTTCCTGCTCACTCAGATAATTTTTAGCAACGTTCACATCACTTTTTACGATCTTATTTTGCACTTTTGCGAAAAACTGCTTTGTCGTTTTTGCTGTACGGTCATAGTCAAGAGCAGTAGCATAGATGTCTGTTATCTTCTGATAAAATCTACGCTCAGAAAGACGGATTTCACGAATCTGCTCAAGTAAACGGTCAAAGTACTCTACTGTAAGCACAGAGCCACCATTTTTTAAGCGCTCATCATCCATGGCCCAACCTTTGATAGTATAGTCTTTAACGATACTGTTAGCCCACTTACGAAACTGCACGGCTCGCTCATTATTCACTTTAAAACCGACAGCAATAATCATCTGAAGATTATAATGCTTGATATCGCGTGTAACCTGACGGGAACCTTCGATTTGAACTATTCGGAAATTCCGGATAGTTGCATCTTCCTCAAGCTCTGAGTCGGAATAAATCTTCTTGATATACTCATTGATTGTACGAACATCTACATCATATAGTGTCGCCATCATCTTCTGCGTCAGCCATATATTATCATCCTCATAGTGCATCTCAATACTATCCTGTTGGTCACCGCCAAAGACAACATCTGTTAAGTATTCCGCTACACTGGAACGAATGGTGATTTGGTTCTTTTTCAAATAGGATTCTCCTCTATATATTTTTTCAAGTGGCCGGATTGACATTCTTAATCTGTTGTAGTACTATCAACGTAAAGGAAATGGGTTTTTTGTCTGGTAAGCGATTATTCGCCGAGAGAGTTGCTCGTTTCTTTTTTATGTCAATTATATCATATAGATACATCTTTTCGTCATTAGAATGTCTAATCAACATGGATGCATGAAACACATTATATCTTTCTACTTCTCCATCATCACCATATACTGGCAAAGCAAATCTTGAATCATATCTGTACCATCCATTTTTGCCATCTCGCTTATGTTTGTCTTCTTTATTCGTCCTAAAATGCTTTCCTACCGCAATTTCAATAAGCTCCGGAATTCCAGTTGTGGCATTTGCTTTCGCCTTTGCATTCGTTCCTCGCATACTATTTGTATACTGTGACCCAGTATACTCTTTCGGTAAATCTGATCCAATATAAATTACATCCCCTGTTGCAGCAATTGTATAAAAGTCTCCTACATACTCCTTAAGATACTCCCTTACTTCTTTCCAATTGACGGAACGTTTACCCTTAAATCTAATATCATTAATCACAACAATATTATTTCCATCAACATCCTGAATAACAGAAACATTTCGTTTATTCTTTTTCAAAGCTTCATCTTTGTTGATTTCCTTACATATTTCCAGTAATTTGAAATAAATGCTCAAATTCTTTCTGTCAGAAAATTTGGATGCTTCTGCTAATTCCAATACATATTTATCATCAAATAAATAATCAACAGCTACCTGCTGTGCATCCTCTTCCTCATCACAAAGTAAATCCACAAGCGACATTTCAAGTGCCTTACAAATAGCCACTAGTTTATCTGCCTGCGGATTAATCTGCTTTTTTCGCCAATCACTAATTGTACTAGTTGCGATACCAGTTCTTCGCGACAACTCAGTCTGACTCATGTGCAGTTCTTCCAATCTGGCAAAAATTTTCTCATATATATTCATGCTGTATGGCTAATATTCCAATCATAGAAGAATCAGATAATTCTGATCCTTCTATGATTTTGATAAAGAACTGCCTTTTAACTAAAAAAGCAAGACCGCCAAATTCGACAAGTATATCAATCTGGCGGTCCTTTATATCATCTCAAATTCTCGATTGTACAAAACCCATATTCAAAAGCTGCGTATGCATACTCACAATCATCAGCATTAATCCTATCTAACAATCTATTAAATTTTTTACGCAATTCCGGTGAAAGCTCATTCCTAAAATCTGCTATTTCATCTTCAATTGTCATATCCATTGTATTCTGCGCATAATTTAGCATAATGGCATCACACAAATCTCGCATAAGTCGTTTCTTATGTTCCATATTGTACCTCCATTGGTTTCGAGGGCGGCTAGCCCTCTACTCCCATACAAAATCATTACTATCTAAATGTTACATTTAAGTCTAACGCCTTATTAGCAGCTTCAAGTACAATCTGCTCGATTGCTGTTGCATAGGCCTTTTCATCAATCTGAGTCAGATTAAAATAATGCATGCTGTTCTGCAAGAAATTCTGGAACTTGCTCTTAAAGCTAAATGCATTCTTCTCTGCATCTTGAATAGCCTTATAATACAGCAAAAGACTTACCAATTCCTTCGGATTCACGTAGGTCTCTACTGTCTTCATATACTTCTCATCAGCTTCCTGTGTACATTTCACACCAGTAACATCAAGCGCCTGGAACACCACTGAGTGAATAAACTCTCCTGACGCAAAATTGCGTAAGTTCGCAGTAAAATTAACAGAAAAGGAGTTACAATTATAGAAATACTTTTCATCAATGTTTGAAGTATACCCATCTCCATCCTTTAGTCTGCGACGCAAAGCATTATATGCATTGCCATGCGGTGTCTTACCAATACTGCTTGCAATATCTGACATTCCCGGAGTAAATACCTTTTTGTCCGTTGCGTTATCTGTAACATGTACATGAATAAGCTCAGCAAGACGATCCTTATCAATAACAGGTGTAGGAATCTCACCCTCTTTTACTACAAACTTAATTTTATACGAGCTTTTCTCTAACGAAACTGCAATGTCATGCAACATCATCCTATATGCCTCACGAACATTATACTCCTTGGTTACATAATCTGGGAGGCTATCGTTCGGATACAAAAAGCATGCAAGAGACTTTACAGGAAGACGTTTCCTAGCCTTTACCTGTACCACATTCAAATCATCGTTCAGCTCCATCATTCTATCGGCAATACTCTCAAGTAAATCACGCTCTGAAAAATCATCCTCTACTTCATCTGGTTCATCTTCCGCCAAAGGATCATAAAAGCTCGGTTTGAAGAGGTCTGCTACATACAAATCTAATTTGTTATGAACCATAAATATCGGAATCTGCTTATTAAAGTTTTTAAGAACATCTCTATAAAGTTCTCCGATTTTCTTTTCATTAGTATCACCAACCAAAGGAACCACCATAGCAATCGCATCAATATCGCCCTTATAAATAAGTTTTGAACAGTAATCAGTGTTCTCATCATCAGTATTATCTGAGTGATATAATCCACGTGTATCAAGTGTTGCAAAAACAATATTGTTCTGACTATCCCTAAATACTTTGCCTGCATTTGAATCAGCCTCGATCATCTTTGCAAATCCCTTATGCATAGGAACATAAATAACAATTTCGCTACAAAGGACCTCAAGTGACAAACGCTGACCAGCCTGCATATTATTCGCAGTGAACATAGCGCTGATAAATTCTGTGTCCGGTTTATCTAACATGATTTCCTTGTAGAAGTATCCGTCATTAGAAATATCCGCTTCATTGAAATAAGAGAAGAATACCTTTGCAAGACCATCATTTAAGTCCTTCCAAATACTCCAAAGGTCAATCTTAAACTCTTCACTCTGCATATCCATCGTTCTTTCAACTTCCTGCTGGATAGCTGATAAAAACTTCTTACTATTCTCTTTTACTTCTACATCTGCCATCTCATTTTTTACCGTATTATAAATTCGATAATTATACTGGTGCAGATCGTACTTATGATAAAGGTCAACAATAGCATTCACAAATGACTCTTCCTGTTCTTCACTAAGTAATGAAAGAATTGCCTTTACGTTATTACGTTTTATAAGCTGCTCACGAATCGCTTCATCAAGAGCATATTCGTCCTTACCTACATCGAACGCGACAACCTTACCAAAGTCTTTTACTACTTTTGCGATTGCCTTTGAGATAATTTCTGTAAAATGATTTCTTGAGAATGCATTCTCATCTCTTTTTACAGCAATCACCATCTTGTCTATATATTCAGTTGTAAATACCATCAGACGCTCCGTCAAAGTAGAATTAGTATTTCCTACTCCGTCAAGTAGAATCTTTCTGGCTTTAGGAGCTGCTGGAACAGTGGAAATCTCAGTTTTTCCTGTCCCCGTACCTCCTACAAACTCAACCACTCGTACGAATGGCTTTAAATTGTAGTAACTCATATGTACTACCTCCTTGATAATTATTTCAAGGAATAAAAAATCCACATCGATCCAGTAAGGACAGATGTGGATATAATAAGTCTATATCAAAAGACACTCATTGCATAAGCTTCTTTAAAACATCTCATTTTTGCTGGATCGGTTCTGTAGCGGGCAGCTACGTACTTCATAACATAAATGGATTTCATATTCTCTTGTTATATTTAATATTACATCAAGGAAACAATTTTGTCAATGTCATTTTCCTTTACGATGGGGTAATAAAAATATTTATCCATAATGCAAGGAGTGCAACTATTCGCGGACACCAAATTGCAACTGGTACTATTCCGGCGCACAACTTATGTTTCCGTAAATTTTTGCACCCCTCTTAAATTTCTTTATTCTATATACATTTTTCCCTGCTAAAACACAGGTACATAATCTTCAAAAAAGCCCTCTAACCTGCTTAAACTTGGGCTTTCTTCGACAGCAAACACACCGTCTCCACATGGCACGATACGTCCTGATTGATGTCAGTTTTCGGGAACCTATCCAAACTAATGTGGACTGTAGCAAAATATCTCCGTTTGTTTGCGGAAACATATCAACAAATTCTGTAGAAAAAAATTATGGACGTAGCTCGCTATCCATATCACAGCCTGAACCTCGCCCGTCCACGGAAAAAGTTCAACTTTTTTATTAGTTTCTACTATTATAGTGATTCCAATAGAAAAGTCAAATTTAACGAAGAACTGCTATCGTCTCCACCTTGTCTGTTCTTCGTACAGAGAACAGGTCAACAGCTATTTTTCGCCCCGACTGATGACCCAACTTCCATGCACTCGACCTTGGCAAGCTGAAAATTTTAATGGCGATGCTGCTACTTTTTCGCATTTTCCTCCAGTTCCAGCATGTACTTATCAAAGTCCGACATAAACAATCTGTCCTGAATAACACGATATTTTTCAAATTCAGTTTCAGCTTTTGCCTTGGCAATTTCTGCTGTAATTTTACCTGCATCCTGAAGAACCTCTCTGTCATCAGCCATCAAGAATAGATCCAGTCGTTTCGCCCAATCCTCCATTGTCATCGGAATATGACGTTCTGCACGGTCCTCTGCCAAATCCAGATATGCAGATACAATACGCTCAAGTGAACGCATTTCCTTCTCTGAAAGATAATTCTTCGCAATGCTCACATCGCTTTTTACAATCTTACCTTCCGGTGCTGCTGCCCAAGTAGTTAATCCCATATGTGGCTTATCAGCATCGGCCCGTTCGTAAATCAACTCCGCTGCTGTATGTCCGTGAACAGCATAGTGCATCTTGTTCTGTACTTTTGCAAAGAACTGCTTTGTTGTTTTTGCTGTTCGGTCATAATCAAGAGCTGTCGCATAGATGTCTGTTATCTTCTGATAAAATCTACGCTCAGACAAACGAATTTCTCTAATCTGCTCAAGCAAGCGGTCGAAATATTCTACTGTAAGTACGGATCCACCATTTTTCAGACGCTCATCGTCCATGACCCAGCCTTTGATGGTATAGTCCTTCACAATGCCATTGGCCCACTTACGAAATTGTACAGCTCGCTCATTATTCACCTTGAATCCAACCGCAATAATCATTTGAAGATTATAATGCTTTGTATCACGAGTTACCTGACGGGAACCTTCGGTTTGAACTATTCGGAAATTCCGAATAGTTGCAGACTCTTCTAATTCACTATCTGCATAAATCTTTTTAATATGTTCATTTATCGTTGGCAAACCAACGTCATACAATGTGGTCATCATCTTCTGTGTCAGCCATATATTCTCATCCTCATAGCGCATCTCAATGCTGTCCTGCTGGTCACCCACAGAGGCAACATAGGTTAAGTATTCTGCTGCGCTAGAACGGATGGTTATTTCATCTTTTTTCTTTTTCAAATAGGAGGCCTCCTTCCCCAACAAATTACTCTATAATAAACTAATTTCTACATACTCTCATCGTCCGTGACAACGCTTATACTTCTTTCCGCTTCCGCACGGACACAATTCATTGCGGCCTATCTTCTTCGGCCATTTTACTCTTTCCTGAACCATAATAGGAATTTTTCCATCATACATAAGTTCAAGTTCCCTCAGACGATACAAATATTCAGAGATACCCAATATAGCTTGAAACATATGCATAGCTTCATTCTCAAATTCAAGAAGATATTCTGTTCTCTTTTTTGTTCTATCCTTTGGATTGGGTATATATGTAATAAACTGGTCTACTGAATTATACTCAACGTCATTATGCCCGATAGCATTTCTTAATTTTGCATTCACCAGTGTTTTCAAAAAGCCTGTATAAACCTCAGAATCCAAGCATAAGTGATATCTTGATGCCTTAGTGAGTTTAATATAATCCTCTAATGAATTTACATTCTTTTCAATCGGATTCATGGCATTGATATCTGACCTATACTTAATATTATTGAGCGCTACAGGTATAATCAACAAATTTCCCAACGCTTCATAAGCATCCAAATAGAACTGTTTTACGCTATCAAAACTACTTGTTGTAGAACCTTCGTGTTCATAATCAAAAGAATTATCTTTGCAGTATTGTATGGCCAGTGCAGGTATAAGTCTCTGATATACTGTCATAAACTCATCATAGACTTTGTATATAAGCTCCTGTAATTCTTCAAGATGGAATCCATCATGAGAATTAAGGAATTCAACTAAGCTCTTGGTTTGAACTGAATCCATTTTTAATATTTCAGCACTAAAAGAAAGGTCATCAAGGATATCTTTTCGTAATGCCGAATAAAGACCATGAACCTCTATCATATGAACAGCTCTCAATGTTTCCGATTCATCTCTACATTGAAAGAACTGACCGGAAAACTTCTTTTGAATTTCTTGGGTTAGGTACTCGCTATTATTTTTCGATAAGGTAAGAATTCTTTTATAGCTCTTCCACTTTTTAGCAGTTGCATTTAATTTGGATACAGCTTGTACAAATTCTTCATAAGAGTCATCCGTCTTCATACAATTCATAAATCGGATAAACGGTGTTATTACCAATCCATCTAAGTCGGCTGCTTCTGCTTGTTTTGCTGTTGGAAACTCACCAGAGCATTCGACAATGTAATCCGCGTTCTCGTCCTGAACTTCATCAGCATTATCAAAGGTGAAACTTAATCCCGGACGGTCTTGTCTTATTTTCACACTACCAGACAAGGAGGTTCCACATTTGCCGCATGCTACTTCTATTGGAGGTTCCTCTTGCCAACCAACTTGTAAACGTACTCTAGTAATACATCCGCAGACTTGGCATTTTATAAAAATATTAAATACCATGAAATCTACCTCCTTTCGCTGGGTTATATAAACATATCATCATTCCAAACAAGTTTTACCAAATCAACGAGAACTGCAATTCTCTCAGTAATCTCATTCTTACCAAATGATGTATATGCTTTAAATTCAAGATTATTATCAGCAATAAACTTCTTGAATTTAGGGTTATTCTGGTACGCTAATTCACCAAGTGATTCCGTATAGATATTGCCTTCATTAGAGCAATATTTCTTAAGCTTGTAATCATATTTTGCATCATTTAAGCTTGCATTAATGCTCTTGTGAAGAAGTAATAAAGCTCCGATGCTATTTCTCCAACGTCTAAAATCGTCTTGGTCAGAATACTCTGCAGTAAACCATTCATAATGGTCTGTAATAATATGCTCAATCTCAAACGGATTCTTTGTTTGAGTATTCATGTAATTACAATAATTTGATGCAACACCAGTCTGCTCTTCAATATATCCAGTAATACGCGCAAGGATATTCTTGATATATTTCTTAGTAAAACTGTTCAGTCTTAAATCACTCAATGCTGCTGCAGGGTCAAATGCAAGATTGATATACTGCTGTTCTAATTTCTGTTTCCATGTAGGTATGTCTGTCATGCGGATATCCTTAGTAACATTGAAAACAAAGTTTTTAATTGTGCTGTAATCTACAGAGCGGTAATTCGTTACTCTGGATACAATCAAAACATCAATAAATCTTGCTACCAGATTAATCTTCTCAATAATAACCGGCCATGAATCTTCGTAACATACAGGCGCTAATAACAGCTGTGGCTGTAATGTAAAGTTAACCTGTGCATTGTAATATACATATTTTGTTTCTTCAGCGAATGTTGTTTCTGCCTGACGGATACACTCATAAACCTCTGCAAATTTAGCAAATTTCTTTATGAACAACTCAAAATCATCAGAGCCATTGAGACTCAGCTTATCACGTTCATCTCGTACCCACTTGTGGAATGAACCACCGATGATATCAAAATCTTTATTTACAGCACCGGCTTTTGTCTCACGAATTGTTTCCGCATAGTGTGCTCTAAGCCAAGCCTTAATAAATGTCTCATCGCCCTTGTCGTCATCCTTCTTTAATGTAAGAACTTTATCTTTCCAAATACCATTCATCTTTTCTCGCGATAAATCAGATTTAATTTCAGAAAGAATATACCCCTTCAACATTTCTGTAGATGTAAGACTTAAACCACGATCGTTCATTGTAACAAATACTTTATGAGCATCTTGCTCAGTTGTTGCTACAATCTCAATAAAGAATACTTTCTCCGCAACCCAATCACAAAAATGCAATAACATGTCATCTGTAATATCTGCAGGAAAAACATCCTGAATATCCTGATATCGACCATAAAGATTCTTTACAGATTCTCCGGCACCAGTAGTATCAAAATCAGTATCGTTGAAAATTGCATTCATACAATCCTGACGGTCATCAACGTTGATATTGAAAGACTTAGTACCAAAAGATTCTGAAAATATCATAGTCTCAATCATGTTATAACTCTGGCCGATAGTCTTCAATCTGTTGTTAAGATACATTAGCAATAGCGTCAAAGACGAGAATCTTTGCTGACCATCAATAATCGCATTTTCTCTTCCTGCCAGAACAATAGAACCCATAAAATATGCACCATAATCAGCTACGGCTTGTCTTGGGTCATCTGTTTTATAATATTCCAAGAATTCTGATGTAAGGTCATCAATCAATTCTTCTATGTGCTTACGCTGCCACATATATTCACGCTGATAATAGTGAATCGAATATTTTGTATTCTGTAATAATTGTTTTAGATTCTTAGGCGAACCTTCAATTTTCTTCATTAGGCATCCTCCTCCAGAAACAGTTTCGGAGCATTAAACCTAATACTTGCTGCTTCTGTCATCACACTCGTGTTTCCACAATCCAACAAAGATACGCGTAGTCTTAACTCATCAGTGCTTCCATCATGGGCCACATACTCGTCTTTATGTTTTTTGATAAATGTTGCGGACTCTCTTGAAAAGCCATTTCGCTGCAACAAAATCGTTAATGGATTTGTGGTTCCAAACTCGACATATTCATACCAGTTATTATCAAATTCATCGACACCATGAATCTTTTTATATTCGTTAGAAAACCTCAGAAAATAGTTTGAAATACTAAAAAGCGCAATATTTTCAATAGCCTCTAGCGTATCAGCAAACACTACATTCCTGTGTTCCTTCGAGTTATCATTATAAATAGTTGGTGGCTGGTATGCTGACACCCAAAAATTCTCCGGATGTTGCTTATGATAATCAATTGCTCTCTGCATGATGTAACTCAGTCCAGAGCCTTCCATCCATTGCGAAAGTATTACTGCATACCATTTTCTCTTTGATTCGTTTCCAAGTGTCGATTTCTCGTAAATAGGCCAGTCAAATATTTTTGAGAGCTTGTTGAAAAAATCAATAATGTCATCATATTTGAAGCCATTTTTAGAAGACGGATATTCCAACCCGTTCTTAATGGCTATAATTAGCCTCTTGGTTTGGTCTACAGAAGTATTAATATCATCATCCGGCAATGTAGGTGAACTATTGAAATTTTCTCTAATCTGTTGCTCATCCTCTACTGTTAGGAAATCTGAAAACTCCCTATGTACAAGGCTATCACGTTCTTCCATAATATCCCTTAAAAGAATAAGACCAAACTTGCGCATCATTACATAGGATTCTTCTGACTGGTCCTCTCTGCGCTTTGGGATTTCCGAGCTACCACTCTTAAGGATTTCTGCAATATACTTCTTTTCTACTCGTTTGAGAGCTTGCGGATTGCTTTCAATTGACAGTTCTTGTTCCGGTATCGGCTCTTGAAGCATCTCAATATAGCTTTCCGATGATACAGACTTTTCATCTGAAACGAAAAATACATTTCCATATAGGTTATAGCTGATACGACCAACTCGACCAATCAAGTTCCTAAAATCCACCGGATTCATTTTTCTTCTAAAAATTTTATTGTCTGTAATAAAAAGATTATCTGCAGGTAAATTAACACCCTCAAGAAGTGTGCTTGTGCAAAACATTATGGTGATATTTCCCTTTTGAAACAAATCTTCTATACGAGTACGTATGGAAGCAGGCAAATACCCAATATGATAAGCTACTCCCTTCTTTATCATGCTGGCGAGATAATAATCTCCGTGCACTTCCTGCATAATATCTTTTGAAAGTGAATCTAGCTCCGGATCATTCTTATCAAGAATACCTCTTGATTCAGCAAAGCTCCTTGCTGCAGCTATTGCCTTTGCACGACCATTGTAATATACAATAGTTTGACTGCGCTTCTCTGGCGGTAATCGTTGATTTTTTCCTTCAAACAATAACAGCATATCATTAAGAGTGACATCTGACTTTTTTATAGAAGCAATCTGAATACGATGATTTGTTCGCTCGTTATAGACCGAAATATTATTATTGATAAGATCCATAAGAAACTTTATCTGCACAACCGGAGAATATGTAGTAGCCAGTTTACTCTCATCACTGCTTTCAATGGCTTCATTCATTAATCGTAAATAAACCTGTGGATTAGGAATATTCGGTGATGCAAAAATAAAATGAGGTTTCTTCTCTTTCTGCAACAGCATATCAACTACTTTATAGTAGAATGGACCTCTACTATTTTTTCCTGAAAGTTTATGTGCTTCATCAACAAATAGATAATCCACTTCCAATGACGGATTGCTAATTAGCAAATAAAGCAAACGTTCTGGAGTAAGTACAAAAATAAAATTATGATTTTCTTCCAGTACGATGTCGCTTGCCGCAGTTACAACTCTATAATTGCACCGTTTAAGGTTATCTTCCAGATCGTTAATTATTTTAGACCGGACTTCATTGATTAGTGCTTTGGTCGGCACTATAAGCGCATAGTTTTTCTTCGCCCCATGCAGGATTTCGTCTTTGATAAACATTCTCATTATAAAAGACTTTCCCATTGATGTTGGACCAGAATAACTAAAACATGGATCTTTCAAATGATCATATGCTTCTTTTTGAGCGCTGAAAAATTTCATTTTCGGTGCTGCTGGAATCGTCAAATAATCATTTCTGAACTGTTCAAATATCTTTTCAAACACATTAATATCCTGATATTCAGAATTGATAATCTGCAAACCTTGATGGTTGCCAGCACTCGAAAAAACAGAACCAGCATATAACTTTACCAAGCTGTCTTCTGGATGCAACTCATTCAACAGGATAACTAATTCTTGAGCCCACATCTTATGACTATCACTATTGGTCGGATGAGTAGATTTTGACAGTAAATCTGCAAATCTGAGCGCATCCTTCAGATTATATTCCTTTTGTCCACCTTGAATCTGAAAGAGCTTTAATGCGTAATTAAATAGGATATTCTCATGAAGTTCATTTAAGTAAGCATTGCTTTCGATGTCGACAAATATAGCTTCACCTAATGTTTTCTTATCATTCATAGGTCAACATCTCCTTTCAATACCGCTTCCATGATATGCTTCTTATCCGTTTCACCATCATTAAAAGGCAAAACATAGAAATAAAACGAATGCAAATTCAAATTATTGTCACTGATTTTCTGGAGAATATAGTCAATATTACGTCGAATATCCTCTTGCATTTTTTCCTCAACTATTCCTGGGAACTCTGCAATGTTATATTGATTTGGATCTAATCCAAGCGTATATCCTAAGAATATTCCATATGAAGTATTGTAATTGACTGTAGGATTAGGTGAAGGAATAAAAATCTGTTTTGCAAGCTCAACCTCATCGTCATTTAGAAGCCTATCAAAAATAACATTGTCCACCATATGCAGTTCTTTGTCTTCGTTCTTTTCTATCTCAACAATACTCTCAAAGGCAGCATCAATTGCATATGTTAAATCTCCAACAATACTAGAAACCCCAAATACCACCTGATGATATGGCATTCCTGACACACCACTTGTCAGCAGATGAATTCCATCACATGAGCTTGCATACTGCTTTGCATCAGTAGAAAGTTCCACCCGACTCATAAGCTTTGGTGCTTTTAGTTTTTCCTCTAAAAATGAATACAGTAACAGTTCTCCAAGCTCAGATCCTGTGCCTTTTATATCCGCTCCTCCATTCTTTTGAAGCACTCTCAAGGCCTGCGATACAATTGCAAAAGCATCTCCCGTCACTTTGAAATGCTCGATTTTAGCACGAGAGAACACATAGTCACCTATATTTCGATATAAGAGTTTTTTCATTTCTTCCGGATTGAACTTATTGTTACGAATATTCAAATGAAAAAGGCGCAGCTCACCCTGCGTTATCCATGATACCGTACTTGATTGTGTTACTTCACAAAATACCGCATCAAAATCTCCGTGTACAGTTTTAGATAAATTATCGCTCATGCTGCGCCTCCTTCATTATTCTTTCTTTGCTCCGTATGGCGTAGGCGACTCAGCTACCATACTTGCATTTGTTTCAACTTGTGGGTATTCAATAACCTTTGAACCACTCTTTGGGTCATAGGTCATATTGAATACCATATCAGACAGCCATTTCTTAAAAGATGGATTGTCCTGAAATTGTTTAAATAGCTCCATATTGTCCGCCATCACTGAGAAGATGACCTGCTGCAATGCTCGTTCACTTTCCATACGAGCATTTTGTTTATCAGAATTTTTCATTGCATTTTGATAGCGTTCATCCTTTGCTACCATGTCCGGAATTGCTACAATCTGTCGTCTGACGTTGTCAGGCTCCTTCCAGTCGATATTTCCAAACATATCATTAAAGTCGCTTAGAATAATTGAAAGTAAATCCATTTCCGGATTTACAATATGACCACTTTTTCCTGCAGGAACAGGAGCAACCTCCGCATCTTCATCTGCCAACTTAATAGACATTGACTCTTGAGCCTCTAATCTATAGCTATCAAGGTCAATAACATCTAAAATTCCTTCCGAGAAATCATCATCACGAGGTGATGGAAGTTTCGGAATAAGTAGATTCAGGAAAATAGACAAACGTTCCCATTCCGCATTTCCATACGGCAGTATAGCTCCAAGAAAACCGTAAGTACGACAAAACGCCTTTGCCGAGCTCTTGAACTTAATCTGGTCTTCTGTATCCAAATTCTTATAAATCACAGCGCATGTATCAAGAATAGGGTCAAGTTTATCTCTTTCTGCACCATCAAGATATAGATTTACCAGCTGTTCTACATTTTCCTCTGAATAGACCTGATATTCTTCCATTGTCGCTATCAAATCATACAACTTATTAGGGTCAGTTTCACCAGAAAGCAATGTTGTTCTATAATATCTAGAGAAAGACTTCTCTATCATGTCAGGACTGTTTGCAAAATCCAGTACGAAAGTATCATGTTTCTGCGGATGACATCTATTCAACCTAGACAATGTCTGAACAGCCTTAATATCATAAAGCATCTTATCTACGTACATCGTATGTAACAGAGGCTCATCGAAACCAGTCTGGAACATATCAGCAACAATAAGCATTCGGTATGGATCAGTCTTAAGCATCTTTGGAATCTTCGCATCTGGAAAACCGTTTAATCCGGCAGATGTCAACGCAGGTTCTTGATCTTGATATTTATGCTCTCCAGAGAAAGCAACTATTGTCTTATAAGGACTGTGTCTGGCTGAAAGGCATTTATTAATTACATAGTAATATTCTATACAACGAGGGATACTCGATGTTACAACCATAGCACGGGCTTGTCCACCGATCTTCCCCTTTGAAATAACCTGCTCGTGAAAATGTTCAACCATCATTTCTGCTTTCTGTGAGATAGTATAGCTATCACTTTCGACAAAAGCACGTAGCTTTTTCTGGGCACGTTTCTTATCAAACATCGGATCATCCTGCACCGTCTTCATCAACTTATAGTAGCTTGAAATTGGTGTGTAATATTTCAGCACATCAAGAATAAAGCCTTCTTGAATTGCCTGTTTCATTGTGTACGAGTGGAATGGTCTGTGCTGCGCTTCTCCATCTTCGTTCAAAACAGGATTGCCGTTTTCATCAACAACAAGTGTTCCAAAAGTTTCCAATGTCTTGTTCTTTGGAGTTGCTGTAAATGCAAAATAACTGGCATTCGGAAGCAATTTACGCCCTTCCATCATAACGTTTATTTTATCTTCATTATCCATTTCATCTTCCGAAGCAAGGCCTGAAAGGGCCAAGTTCATCTGAGCGGAGTTCCGTCCATTTTGACCGGAATGGGCCTCATCAATGATAACAGCAAAATGATTTGTCTTATGTGCGGCACCTATATCGGGAACGACATATGGGAACTTTTCTACTGTGGTGATAATAATTCTCTTGCCAGCTTGGATAGCTTTTCTTAGATCACCTGAATGTTCTGCCCATGCAACCGTATTAGCTACCTGCATGAACTGCTTGATATTGTCTCGAATCTGCTTATCAAGGATGCGGCGGTCAGTAACAACAAGTGCAGAATCAATCATTGGATGTCCATCTTTTTCGAGACCAATAAGCTGATGCGCCAACCATGCTATTGAATTAGATTTTCCGGATCCTGCACTATGCTGAATCAGATATCTCTTTCCCACGCCATTGGCTTTAACGTCTGCAAGTAGTTTTTCTACACAATCCAACTGATGATAACGAGGAAATATCTGCTTCACTGATTTTTTCTTGGTTTCAGGATTTTCTTCGATAACAACCTGTGCATAATTTTCAATGATGCGACTAAGCTTATCCTTAGTAAGAATCTTCTTCCAAAGATAATCAGTCATAAGACCATCTGGATTTGGTGGGTTACCAGCTCCATCGTTATACCCCTTATCAAAAGGTAGGAACCAACTGTTCTTTCCGTCTAATTTAGTACAGAACTTAATGCGTGCATCATCTACTGCAAAATGCACCATGCAACGCTTGAACTGGAATAACAACTCTCGTGGATCACGATCATCCTTGTACTGTTGAACAGCGTCATCAACATTCTGCTTTGTAAGCTGATTCTTCAACTCAAAAGTAATAACTGGAAGTCCATTGATAAATACGCACATATCCAATGCTAGTCTTGTAGAGTCATTCGAATACATCAACTGGCGTGTTACGCTAAAAATGTTCTTCTCGTACATTTCTTTTGCCTTAGCGTTATTTTCTGTAGGAGTAAGATAGAACATAATTAGGTTTGCAGGGTACACCTTCACCCCATTACGAAGTACATCAATGACACCTCTCTTTGCAATTTCGCCCTGCAAACGATTCAAAAACTGCTTCTTTTTCATATCAGTTTTGAATACGCCCAGTTTATCCAATGCATCCGGCTGCGTATCCTGAAGAAAATGGAATAAACGTGTCTCGTCGATGGCATAATCACGGTTGTAATCAGCATTTGTTCCTTGCTCATAGCCGTTATACTCGACAAGCCATTTTACAATCAATGACTCCAATCCGTTTTCTTTCGTATTTGTGAAAGCCATAAACTACTTCTCCTCTCCAGTCACATTATCTTCTTCATCCTCAAACTCTTCGTATTCCGAATCAATTTCTGCTATATGTTCATATTGAGGAATATCAATATTCCTTACATCTATTTTTCCAGTAACAACATCTGAAATCAGCGATTGTCTCAATTCCATCAATACAGAAATCTTTTTTTGTATAAGAAGAATCGTTTTGTCCAATACTTCGCATTTGTTGTCCAGATAGTGGACAATTTCTTTCTGTTCCTCTGGTTCAGGCACTGGTACGAGTAATCGTTTAATAGTTCCAATGGACACCCCACCTATCAATCCAGTCATTTCTTTTTTGAATTGAAGACCAAATATATCAGAGCTCAAAAAGTAGAACAAAAATTTCGAATCAATATCTGTAGCAACAAAAGCACACAACTTATTTACGAATGCAACATCTCTCGTTATATATGCTTTTTTTCGGCCTGCGCTTCCTCCTTCAATACAAAGCAAAGTACTGTTTTTAGGAGCAATTTTAAATGCCGAGTTTTCAGGAACATATAAACCATTTTCATAATTTGCTGTAGCACTTTGCAAATCAATGTCTTTCGTTGCAATATAAGGAGTTTCTGTTACTGTCGTATAGTCATCCTTTTCGGAATCGCTAATACTGTCTCCATTGTACATCTTGCAAACATATTTTAGTTTCATTACCTTCCAACCATTAGAAACTGAACCTATTACGGGCTCTGTACAAATAGTAAAATTAGTATGTATACCTGCGATTCCTTTAGTAAAAACAGACGATAATTCAACTTGCTTTTCTTCGTTGATTGCACGAACCTGCTTTTTTAAATTGTTTATAAGTGCATTGATTTTAGATATTTTCCATTCTAAATAATCTACTATTTTTTGTTGTTCCTCTTTTGAAGGAACCGGGAAATCAATTGAAAACAATTGTTCTGGATACAACCTTAGTCGAGATGGCCTAATTCCTGTAGATAAAGAATGGTATACATCAACCAGCGTAGGCTCTCTCAACAAAAGGTCAAGATAGTCCGATAAAAAGTCATCGTTTTTCTGACGATAAACATTATACGAAGGACTAATAACGCCTCTATATTTTGATACACCTATTGCCCCTTGCCACATCCACATGGTGTTAGCAGCAATATCATTTATTTCACAAATCTTATATCCAACTAATGATTCTGCCTTGAACATAGAGACATTCTTCATTTTACGTGGTGTTATACCAGTAATATGTGAAACTGTCAGCAGTTCTTCTTTCCCTTCCCCAGAACGGTTATCTACAGAAGAAAATAAATGTTTTCCTTTCTTACATTCCCATCGTGAAGGATAAATTCTTTTATCACTAGGATTGTTATCATTCAATATCATCTTTCAATCCTCCAATAATTTCTTCTGTCATCGCATCTCCCAATTCTTCCAGCTCTTTCAATTCTCTTAGTATCTCATCAAGATTACGTCTTTCTGGGGTATGGTAGAAAAACTTGTTAAATGAGAAACCATATCCTATCTTTTGAGATTTCATATCAACCCAAGCATCTGGAGCATAAGGAAGAATTTCCTTTTCTATATATCTATCAATACCACCCGGATAGTCTAAAGGAATTTGTTCTGATTCTCTAAGCTCAGTATCTGCAACCCCTTTAACCGGTTTTGCACTCCTGTCTTTTTCAGTGATATACGGACGAATTTTATTCAGTTGTGCCTTTTTCAGTCTTGTTGCTTTTGCAAAAGCATCCCAATCATCTGATTGTGCAACTTCTGATGCCTTTTTGATTCCATCAATTACAAGTTGCAGTTCTTCTGCTTTCTTAAACACATCCCTAGGAATTCTTCTATCCGGATAAACTCGTAGGCGGAGAGGACGTTCCACAGTAACATTCCAATATCCTAATTCTTCATTATTAAATACACGGCTAACTTCGCTCTCTTCCATATCCATAAAAATACGCATTATCTCTTTTCGAATTTCACTAGTCAATTCACAGTTCTTTTTTCCCATATTCTTACGGATGGGTTTTTTCATCAACGTTGCATCTATAAGCTGCACCTTGCCTACTCTACGAGATTCTTTTTTATTTGAAAGGACCCATATATATGTACCAATGCTAGTGTTGTAAAACATATTCTCCGGAAGCGCTATAATCGCCTCTACTAGGTCATTTTCAATTAAATATCTACGGGCATTGCTTTCACCACTGCCAGCGTCGCCTGTAAAAATAGAAGATCCGTTATGAACTTCCGCAATTCTACTTCCCAGAGGAGTATCTTTTTTCATTTTTGCGACATTGTTCAGAAGGAACAACAGCTGTCCATCACTAGTCCTCGGAATCATCGAAAGTTGAGTTCCATCTTCCAGATAAGCATTAAATCTGCTATCAAGAATATCCTTTTTACCTCCCATTTTCTCGGCATCAATCTTCCAACTCTTTCCGTAAGGCGGATTGGCTAACATAAAATCGAACTGACGAGTTGCATGTCCATCTGCAGATAATGTAGAACCATATGCAATATGCTCTGCCTGTTCGCCATCACCCTTTAGCAGCATATCTGCCTTACAGGTAGCATATGTTTCTGGTTGTACTTCCTGTCCAAAAAGATGAATAGATACATTTTTACCTCTGCGTTTAGCAACAGTGTAAAGTCGTTCCTGTGCAACAGTAAGCATACCTCCGGTTCCGCAGGCGCCATCGTAGCAAGAATACGTTGCATCCATAATTTTATCTGCAATGGGTATAATAATAAGGTCTGCCATCAAATCTACAACATCACGAGGTGTCCAAAACTCACCGGCTTCCTCATTATTATCTTCGTTAAATTTTCTTAGAAGTTCCTCATAAATGGTTCCCATTCCATGATTATCAAGAGCAGGCAACTTAATTGTCTGCATCGTATCGTCTGTATAAACAGGCTTAGGACTTAAATTCATGGTTGGTGAAACAAATTTTTCAATCACAGCTCCTAAAACATCCGCTTCAACCATCGTGTCAATCTGATTTCGGAATTTAAATTTATCTAGTATTTCTTGAACATTAGGAGAAAATCCATCCAAATAAGCCTCAAAGTCAGCCTTCAGGGTCTGCTTCTTGGCACGGCTTGTTAAATCTCTAAGCAAAAACGGCGATGAATTACAGAAAGCCTGTCCTGCAGCATTACAGAGTGCAGGCCACTGGTTTGTGATTCCAGCCTCATCCATCTTTTTCTTCATTTCAAGGACTGCCGGTTTTGTATCCTCCAGCATTGCATCCAAACGACGAATAACCGTCATAGGTAAAATGACATCACGATACTTGCCACGAGTATACACATCTCTTAGGCAGTCATCTGCAATTCCCCATATAAAATTAACAATTGCATTTTGCACTTGATTATCCATAAAAGTTTACCTTTAACCTTTCATTTGTTTTTTACAGTATTCCATGTTAATACTAATCTATTTGATACCCGTTAATCTGGACTTATTCATCGTCTGTCGAAGAATTATCGTCGGCAGCACCTCCGGAGCGAATCCAATCATCTACTTCGGACAATTTAAATTTCCAGAGGCGGCCTACCTTATAGGCAGGCATATTTCTTTTTGCAATCCATTGTAAAATTGTATCTCTTCCAACACCAAGATACTCCTGCACTTCTTTAAGTGTCGACCATTTTTCAATAATCTGTTCTTTCACTTTAAACCTCCGTTTTAGTCTCTTTTATACTTAGCATCTATAGTTACACTAAAAATTGTTTCTCTTTCTGGAAAGCAGTTCTGTCCATCAGCATCCTGCATTTCCCATTTACAATATGTAATTCCGTCAAAGCCACGTCCATCAATGGTCGTGGTTATTTTTATACTCTGATTTGGCCCTACATCCGGTAATTCAATGACAGCTGGATTAGCTTCCGGGCGGTCTTTTTCACCTCTCATATAAACGAGTTTTCTTCCAGCCCAGATCAGCTTGCCTGTATTCATGATTTCCCACTGATGAAGGACTTTATCATAGCTTTGAATTACGTGAGTTCGATTGTAAAACGCATTAACACTATCCCCATTGTATAAAGGCTGCGGCAATACACCTGTTATTTCTTCATTGGTGTTTGCCTTCTCAGCTTCATATGTCATTGCAAGAATATCGTCAACATCATCTGTTCCGTTAATCAATTCCTGCATTTGACGAGTCAAAGCAACGCATAGTGCTTTTTTACCGCAATCTGTTTTTTCAGGAATACCAAAGTCAACGAGTACTCCTGCTGCATCTGTAATATTTCCTTCAAAAAAAGCAATTAATTCCTGCGTCCTATCTGTGCTACCAAACCCTGCTTTTAGTTCATTCGTAAAGGGTTTTCCACCAGAATACAACTGCTTCGCATAACTATCAGAAATATACCCATTTCCAGCAGCCTTGAACAATTCTTTCACAAAAGCTGTTTGACTTTTAATTTTTTTACAATATGGTTTTACGCCTTTACAAAGCCTTGAAAGATTCAATCTGGTGCCCCCTTTTTCAAGTGACTATAACTATTCATTCTTATTATATTACTTAAATCAGCAAAAATCAATCTATCGTGTCTTAATAAATTGTAAATCATTATAAATCAACTTTAACCGACATTTGATGTAAGTGTCTTCAAAAGTGTCCAAAGTGTCTTTTTTCAGTGGTCTGCCCCGATTTCAGGTGTCTTTTTCAATTGTTAAACTTAAATCATCAAGATTAAGGCAGGTGATTTTAATGACAAAATCAGAAAAAAGAATGTGGCTCACCAACATTGAGAATGCCGCTAATGATGTGGCAGCCGAGTATGGTTCTGAAGTAGCCCAATCTGTGTTCCAGCGCTACGGTGCTCGTGGAACCTATGACCTAAGCCCCTGCTATTACAGCGAAGTCTTCGCTGATTTGGAGCTTATCGCAAACGACAACTAAAACAAACCGCCCAGAGCAAGGCGTAAAACTACTTTCTTCTTCATCAACTCACCATCTTCGTGGCCGCGTGGTGTGTTCGTAGTTGATGAGCAAGAGAACATTATCAATAGAGTGCCAGCTTACGAACGGCTGGTCACCGGAAAGAAGCGGAGTTATCCGCACGAGGTGACCATCTTATGAAAAACACTGGCAGCCATAACGGTTATCTCCGCTTTAAACATGAAGCCAATGGAGGTAAAAATTATGGCAAACAAAGACAATCAGAGCAAACAGTATCGTATCTACATCAAGGAATCCAAAAGCTGGGTGGATGTCAACAAGGAATTCTACACGAACTACTATCGTGACATCAACGCCTATCGCAAGCGTCAGCAGGAACACAGTCGTTGCGTCTGCCCTGCAAGCAAGCGCTACTTATGTGACATGGATTGTTTAACTTGTCCTTATGCTAAGGCTGGCGATCAGCTTTCTCTCGACAATACTGTAAATGACGGTGACGGAAACGAAAAGAGCTGGCTTGATGATATGCCAGATGAGTCTGCAGCTATCGCTGAAGTATTAGAGGATGCAGAACTTCTTCATGCTCTCTATGCAAAGCTGAATGAGCTAGACCCGGAAGGTCGTCTTATCTGCCAGCTTATTATGGAAGGAAAATCGGAACGTGACTGCAGCAAGGAAATGGGACTCTCTCGCAATACCTTTGTATATCGTAGGGACAAGCTGTTCAAGAAGCTCCGTTCCGAGCTTAAGGACTACATCTAATATGAATGGTCGTCCTCTGATTCTTCAGGGGACGATTTTTCTTTCAAAAAAGTTTCTTATATTTTTTCGGCCAAACGGCAATCTCACCTCCATTGAGTAGTGTAAGGCGAAACAAAGCGACCTACAGAAAGCGAGGTGAACATCGTGAATCGAACTTTTCACAACAGAAGCGGCACTGACGCAGAAGTGATTGCTACTCTCACTGCAATCAGCCAGGTATCCGCAAGAATGGCGAAGAATCTCAGAATCATCGCCGCACACAGACAATCCGAGGAAGGAGAAACAGTGAATGTCAAAAATGAACGATATGGCTATAACCATCGAAGAGCTGAGAAATGCTGCCACTGCTATTAATGATGCAGCAAACTGGCTCGCACAGCAGTTTGGAGAAGAATCCGAAGCCGCTGAAAAAGCAGAAGTCCCTGCCGCTCCTGCGAAACCTACACTGACTCTTGAGGAGGTTCGAGCTGTTCTGGCTGATAAATCTCGTACTGGACATACAGCTGAAATTCGAGAACTTCTTAAAAAGTACGGTGCAAGCAAGTTGTCACTCGTAGACCCGAAACATTATGAAGCCCTGCTCAGGGAAGCGGAGGTGCTCTAATATGCCACCTAAAGGACATGCAATCCTCTCTGCATCCTCGTCTGACCGCTGGCTTCACTGCCCACCGTCAGCAAGGCTCTGCGAAACCTACGAGGATAAAGGCAGCAACTATGCTGCAGAAGGCTCCGATGCCCACTCTCTTTGTGAGTACAAGCTCCGTAAAGCACTCGGCATGGAAGCTACAGGTCCTACCAAGAATCTCGACTGGTATAACGCTGAAATGGATGACTGTGCCACCGGGTATGTCTGCTTCATCATGGAGCTTTTGGAAGAGGCCAAGCAGACTTGCTCCGACCCTGTTGTTCTGATTGAACAGCGAGTGGACTTCTCCCGTTGGGTAGAACAAGGCTTCGGAACTTCTGATGCCATTCTCATCAGCGACGGCACCATGCATGTAATTGACTACAAACACGGTCTTGGAATCCTCGTATCCGCTGAGGACAATCCTCAGATGAAGTGCTACGCCCTTGGCGCACTGGAACTCTTCAACGATATTTACGATATCGATACGGTCAGCATGACCATCTATCAGCCCAGGCGCCAGAATGTTTCCACCTATGAGGTCAGCAAAGATGATCTCTATCAGTGGGCCGATAAAGTTCTGAAGCCTACCGCAGACCTTGCCTTTGCCGGCGATGGGAACTTCCTGTGTGGTGAATGGTGCGGATTCTGTAAAGCAAAACATGAATGTCGAGCCAGAGCAGAAGCCAATCTTCTACTCGCACAGCACGATTTCAAACTGCCGCCACTGTTGGAGGATTCGGAAATTGAAGTCTTCCTCTCCCGTGTCGACGAACTGGTCTCTTGGGCCAATGACATTAAGGAGTATGCACTCCAGCAGGCAATCAGTGGTAAAGAATGGACTGGCTGGAAACTGGTTGAGGGGCGCTCCAACCGCAGATATACCAACGAAGACGCTGTATCGAAGGCTGTCGAAGCTGCAGGTTTTTACCCTTATGAAAAGAAGCTACTTGGTATCACAGCCATGCAAAAGCTGCTCGGTAAGTCTCGCTTCGAAGAGCTCCTTGCAGCCTATATCGAAAAGCCACAAGGCAAACCTACTCTTGTGCCGGAGAGTGATAAGCGTCCGGCAATGAACACAGCAAAAAATGATTTTATGGAGGAATATGACAATGAGTAAAAATGTAAAAATGACAAATCCCATGAAGGTTATCACCGGTCCTAACACACGCTGGAGCTACGCCAACGTCTGGGAACCGAAATCCATCAACGGTGGCACTCCGAAGTATAGTGTCAGTCTGATCATCCCGAAGTCCGACACAAAGACTGTCGCAAAGATTGAAGCTGCTATCGAAGTTGCATTCCGTGAAGGGGAAGCAAAGCTCAAGGGCAACGGCAAGTCTGTACCAGCTCTTTCCGTACTTAAGACTCCTCTTCGTGATGGCGACCTTGAAAGACCGGACTACCCTGCTTATGCTGGCAGCTACTTTGTGAATGCCAATGCAACCTCTGCTCCGGGCATCGTAGATGCAGACCGCAATCCTATCCTCACTCGTTCTGAGGTTTACTCTGGAGTCTACGGTCGCGCCAGCATCAGCTTCTACGCTTTCAACAGCTCTGGTAATAAGGGCATCGCCTGCGGTCTTAACAATCTGCAGAAGATTCGTGATGGTGAGCCTCTTGGTGGTAAGGCTTCTGCTGAATCTGACTTTGCAACTGATGACAATGATGATTTCCTTGATTAATGGAGGTGACAAACTATGGCGACAATTATGATTAGTACAATCCTTGTAAACATCTGTATCGGCTGCTTCGCGTGTGTTGGACTTACTACTGCAATCTCTATGATTCAGAGTATCATCAATGACCACAAACGCGAAAAGCGTGAACAGGAAAAGGACAAGCGTGATCTCGAATACCATGAAAAACGCATGAAGGACTTTAAGTAATCTATCAACCTGCTGGCGGTGGTTTTACTGCCGTCAGCACATCTTTCGACAAAAGAAGATAATCTATGAATGAATTTGCAGAAATCTAAAATCTATTTATTGCTAACGTCATCGCATACACCTTTTTTTGTAACGCTGGAGCAAAAGCTGGCCCACGGCGGTCATCCGGTACTCCGTTGGATGATGAATAACATCTATATCCGCACTGACCCGGCAGGCAATATAAAGGCTGACAAAGAAAAATCCACTTCTATTTATTTATTTGAATTTATAATTCCTTCGATATCTCGACCACCGTAGAATATTCGTGCTACTGTAACCGTCCTCTCCTTATCATCGACAAGATAATACACAATAAAGTTGTCTACCGGAAGCTGATGCATTTTCATCGAATGCCAAGGCTCCCATTCAACTAACATATAACGAGCTGGCATGAAATCCAATGAACGAACTTCCTTTCGTATACGCCCCAGCTGAGCTGCGGCTGTCTCCGGAACAAGGAGTTCATTCGCAATGTACGAATAGATTTCACGTAAATCACCAAGTGCATCTACAGAATAGCCGACATTATAGCTATCCGTCATATGCCAAACTCCTTTGCAAGTACCGCATCAACTTCATCTGCAGAATATACCTTTCCTGCTTTGATGGAATCAACACCCTTCTGGA